>Ga0115000_10000407_pt1 | contig 40520 bp, 41 predicted proteins | sample ArcticOcean_MG_C_6_FD_89690 | JGI IMG/M metagenome (GOLD analysis project Ga0115000, IMG submission 89690) | Marine microbial communities from western Arctic Ocean - ArcticOcean_MG_CB8_128 | ecosystem: Environmental > Aquatic > Marine > Oceanic | place: Arctic Ocean: Canada Basin | collected...
CTGGCTCTTCTGCCTTAACTTCTGCAACTGGCTCTTCTGCCTTAACTTCTGCAACTGGCTCTTCTGCCTTAACTTCTGCAACTGGTTGTACCGGAGCAGGAGCTTCTTTTTTAACAATAGGTTTACCCGCTAACCAGTCATTAACAAGATCCTGTGGTAAAATTCTTTCCTCAAAAGAGTAGCTACTTGAGCCATCTTTTTTAATCATTCTTATTGCTTTTGCAAGTTTTTTTGTGCCAGTTTGTAAACTAGCAACTGCTTTCTTTGCCATCTTATTTAATTTCTTTGTGAACAGTCATCTTCTTAAGTATAGAATTGAATTTTTTGATTTCAAGTCTATCTGGAGTATTTTTTTTGTTTTTAGTTGTTATATATCTAGAGGTACCTGGCATCCCTGAGTCTTTGTGCTCAGTACATTCTAAAATTACTTGAACTCTATTGCCTTTTTTTGCCATCTTTACTTAATTAAACCTTGTTTTCTAGATTGTTTTAAGACTTCTGATATACCCTTTTTATTAATTGTTTTTAGAGCAGATGCTGAAACTTTAAGAGTAATCCATTTATTTTCATCTGGAATAAAGAACTTCTTTTTAATAAGATTTACATCAAATCTTCTTTTTGTCCTATTTAATGATTTAGAAACATTGTTTCCAAACATAACTTTTTTTCCAGTAATCTCGCAAGTCTTAGACATAACGTACTAATTTTTTGTAACGTGCAAAACTAACGTATTTAAGTTTAATAAAAAAATAAATTTATTGGTTAATAATTTTATCAATGAAGAGCTTAAATGAATTCTCAGTAACTATTTTTATAAAGTCTTCTCTTGAACTAACAAAATTATATTTTTCACAGAATATTTCACTTTTAGATGATACTGCAATAAAACAATCTCCAACAAAAGATCCTGGCCCATCAGTACCTGGTCCTGCATTCCCAGTAACAGCTATAGAATAATCAGAATTAAATTTTTCTTTTACTTTTTTAGCCATTTTTATTGCTATTTCCTTACTCACGGATGAGAAAGAATCAATTTCATGTTTTTCAATACCAATAATTTTTTCTTTAGAATATTTACTGTATGAAACAATGGAACCATTAAAGACTTTTGAAGCACCAGGAATTTTTGTTATTGAAACAGATAAGTTTCCACCAGTACAACTTTCAGCAAAAGAAATTGTTTTATTTTTTATCATTAGATAATCTAAAATCTTTTTTATCATACCTACTTTACCTTTAGTGAGAACATTTTATTTGAATTTATATAACCTTCTAACAGGTCTCCACTTATTACTTTTGAAACTCCTGCAGGGGTTCCAGTGAAAATTAAATCACCAATTTTTAGCGTAAAATATTGTGAAACATAAGAAATCAATTCATCTATTTTCCATAACATCTGAGAGGAGCTACCCGATTGAACTATATCATTATTTTTTTTCAAACTAAATTCAATATTTAATTGATCTTCCAGTTCTTCTTTAATCATAAATTCACCAACTAAACATGAATTATCAAAAGCTTTTGATTTCTCCCATGGGTGACCTTTTTCTTTTAAATTATTCTGAATATCTCTTGCAGTGAAGTCAATTCCAAGACCAATTTCATCATAATATTTATTTGAGAAAGATTCATCTATATGCTTTCCAACTTTATTAATCTTAACAACTAATTCAACCTCATGATGAATTTCATTTGAAAATGAAGGAATTATAAAGTTCTGATTTTTTGCTATAATTGATGAGTCAGGTTTTAAAAACACAACTGGATTAGTTGGTTTTGTATTTGATAGCTCTTTGATATGATCAGAATAATTTCTTCCTATACAGATTATTTTCACCTTATTTAGAGTTAATTAAACTTAGTTTTAATTGTGTAAATATTTTTTTGGTATACTCAGGAAAATCACCTTTCATTATCCACGAATAATATCCTAAGTCATTCTTAAAAACATCAACTACTTTTTGACCAGTATATTTTCCAAATGCAAAAGTTGCATCATTATCAGAATCTATTCTTATTTTCCCTGCAAAGTCTAAATTATTATTTCGTTTTGAATATTCATTCAAAAAATCCATATCAGGTTCCAAGTCAGAATATTTTTCTAATTGTGCCTTAAACACTTCATATGTAGCTATTGTGTCGTCTAATGCAGAATGTGCATTTTCCAGATCTTTATTGCAATAAAACTTAAGAGCAGCAGAAAGATTCCTGGGTTCTTTTTTATGATAAATTACTTGACTATCAATCATTCTTATTTGAGTAAAATCAAATTCAATTTTAGCTCTAATTAACTCTTCAACAAGTATAGGTATATCAAACTTGATTGCATTAAAACCAGACAAATCACACCCTTTAATAAATTGATAAATTTCATTCGAATAATAAGCAAAATTTGGCTCATTTTCAATCATCTCATTTGTTATTCCATGTACCTGGATTGCTTCAAAAGATATTTCCATCTCTGGATTAATTCTCCAAACTTTTTGGGATTCAGTTTTATCTATATCAACTCTTAAAATTGCAATTTCAATAACCCTGTCCTTACCAACTTTAGCTCCAGTGGTTTCTAGGTCAAAAAAACAGATTGGTCTATTAAGCTTTACTCTCATTTTAAATAGTTTGGTTCATATCCCATTCTTCAAGATATTCAGCAACTCTTTTAACAAAGCTTCCTCCTATAGAGCCATTTATAATTCTATGGTCATAGGTATGTGATAAAATAAGTTTTTTTCTAATTCCAATAAAGTCTCCTTTGTTAGTTTCAATAACGGATGGTGTCTTACGAATAACTCCAATAGCAATTATTCCAACTTGGGGTTGATTAATTATTGGAGTGCCCATAATTGAGCCAAAATTACCAACGTTAGTTACAGTATATGTTCCATCAGAAACTTCTTCAGGTTTCAGTGAATTTGATCTAGCTCTGTTAGACAAGTCATTTACAGCTAATGTCAAACCTTTCAGGTTAAGATGATCTGCATTTTTTATAACAGGCACAATCAAATTACCATTTTTAACAGCAGTTGCCATTCCAATATTAATTGATCTTTTCATAATAATTTTTTGATCAACAATAGAACTATTCATGATAGGATAGTCTTTTAGTGACTTAACTACTGCATTTATAAAAAGAGGTGTAAACGTTAGTTTTAGGCCCTCATTTTCAAGAAATGACTTCTTATATCGATCTCTCCAATCCCAAAGATTAGATACATCAACTTCAACAAATGATTGAACATGTGCAGATATTTTTTTACTATTTGACATATGGTCAAATATTATTTTACCCATCCTGTCTAACTCGATTATTTGATCACCAACTAAAGGTTTTGAATTACTATCAATGCTATCTGAAGATTTACTTAATTTTGATCCTATAAAATTTAGAATATCCTGCTTTGTTACCCTACCATCCTTTCCTGAGCCAGATATTGAGTTAAGATCTTCTTGAGTAATATTTTCTTTTTTTGCAATGTTTTTAACTAATGGAGAGAAAAATTTATCACTTTTGACAATTTCAGGATTATTTTCAGAATAATTTTGATTAGTTTTTAATAATTCAATTGAAGGAATATTAGTAATTTCTTTTTCTTCAGTATTTATATACTCTATATTATCATTAATTAATTCTTTTTCCTTTTCTTCAGATACCAGTGCAACATCCTCATCTTCAGATATTAGCGCAGTATCATCATTTAAATCTGTTTCAATCTCAGCAATTACTTCACCAACTTTAACTACATCATTTACTTCAAAGTTTTTTTTGATAAGTTTGCCCTTAAATTCAGAAGGTACATCAGAATCAACTTTATCAGTAGCTATTTCAACTAATGATTCATCTATTTCAACAGGATCTCCAACCTCTTTTAACCATTTAGTTATAGTAGCTTCCGCAATACTTTCTCCCATTTTTGGAAGTTTTAATAGATATTTCCCCATTACAATAGTAGATGCAAATTTACAATTTTAAATCATTATTAGTTTGATAGATTAGTTTCATATGGACGTCTATTTTGAATACTTCTTGCTAATGTAACTTCATCAGTATATTCTAACTGATCCCCAACAGGTATACCTCTTGCTAATACAGAAACTTTTACATTGTATTTTTTAAGAATTTTAAATAGGTAAAAACTGGTTGTGTCAGCTTCAATTGTTGCACTTAAAGCAAATATTATTTCATCTACTTTTTTATCTGTAATTTTTTCTTCAAGGCTCAAAACATTTAAATCCTCAGGACCAATTCCCTCTATCGGAGAAATTACCCCACCTAAAACATGATAAAGGCCCTTGTAAAGGTTTGTGTTTTCAATTGCAATTACATCCCTAATATCTTCAACAACACAAACTATGGATTGATCTCTTGATTTATTTGAGCAAATATCACATAAGTCTTTATCAGAAATATTATGACATTGTAAACAATATTTAATCTGATTCTTGAAATCAAAAATGCTTTCTGATAAATCTCTAGAGAACTCTTTAGGTTTTCTCAAGATTTCTAGAGCAATTCTTAATGCAGATCTTTTTCCAATACCTGATAATTGAGAAATATTATAGACTAAATTTTCAAGAAGTTTAGATGGAAATTCCATTAAGCAAATTTAGAAATATTCGTTGAAAGTTCTTTTGTATATTTATAAAAATGTTATCTCCAGAAATTATTTTAATCGCTATTGTTTCCTATTTCATAGTATTAACTGTTATATCATATTTAACAGGCAAAGAAGATAACAATGAAGTTTTCTTTAATGCAAAAAGGAGCTCTAATTGGGCTATTGTTGCTTTTGGAATGGTTGGAGCATCACTTTCAGGTGTTACATTTATATCAGTTCCGGGTTGGGTTGGCGAATCTCAATTTACATATTTCCAAGTAGTTATAGGGTATTTGATTGGATACTTAATTGTTGCTAATTTACTTCTACCTCTATACTACAAGTTAGGATTAACATCCATTTATGAATACTTATTTACAAGGTTTGGGAAAAATTCTCATTATGTTGGATCAATATCTTTTTTAATATCAAGGATACTAGGTGCATCGTTTAGATTATTTCTAGTAGCAATTGTTCTCCAGGAATATCTTTTTGATGATTTTGGAATACCTTTTGAAATAACTGTAGTTATTTCAATTTTATTAATCTGGTTATATACTAGAAGAGGAGGTATTAAAACTATAGTGTGGACAGATACAATTCAAACCTCATTGATGATTATAGCTGTTATTTTATCAATTTATTATATAAACAAAGACTTAGGCTGGACATTTTCTGAATTTATATCTTCATCTGATTTTAAAGAATTCAATAAGATATTTGTAACTGAAAGCTTTACAGAAAGAAATTATTTTTTAAAATCAATTATTGGAGGTGCCTTTATAACAATTTGTATGACCGGATTAGATCAGGACATGATGCAAAAAAACTTAACCTGTAAGAATATTCATGAAGCTAGAAAGAATATGATTGTTTTTAGTTTAATTCTAACAATAGTTACATTCCTATTTATAATATTAGGTGCTCTTCTTTTTATTTATGCTAATGAAAACAATATAGCAGTTCCATTAGTTGATAATTCCCCAAGAACAGATCTTTTATTTCCAGAAATTGCCTTAAAATCAGGGCTAGGAGAATTTTTAGGAATTACTTTTATATTAGGTTTAATCGCTGCTGCTTATAGTAGTGCTGATAGTGCTCTAACATCATTAACTACATCTTTTTGTATAGATATATTAAAAATAGACAGTACTGATTCTAAATCCATAAAGATCAGGAAAAATATACATGTTTTAATGAGCATTGTATTAATAATAGTAGTAATAATATTTAGATATATTCAAGATAAAAATGTCATAGATAGCCTTCTTACAGTAGCACAATATACATATGGACCATTACTTGGACTATTTGCTTTTGGTATTTTTACAAAATATCAAGTAGATGACAATAAGGTCTTCCTAGTTGTTATAATAAATATTATAATAATTGTTATAATAGGAAATTTACCTTCAAATCTTATTGGAGGGTATCAAATTGGATATGAACTTCTGCCATTTAATGGGTTAATTAATTTTATAGGTCTTTATATTATCAGAAAATAATGTCAATTTGTCATATTTATTGATTGGTATTTTTTTTGCTATTATAAAGTAAAAAGAAATCATGCCTAAAGGAAAAATTAATGTTTCAGTTGAAAATATATTTCCACTTATAAAAAAATTCTTGTACAGTGATCAAGAAATTTTCTTAAGAGAAATTATATCAAATGCTACAGATGCCCTTACTAAAATTCAACATTTATCTAGTATTGGAGAAATTAAAGGAGAAATTAATGAATTAGGAGTAGAAGTTAAAATTGATAAAAAAAACAAAACTCTTCATGTAATTGATAATGGAGTTGGGATGACGTCAGAAGAAGTCAAAAAGTATATTAATGATGTAGCATTTTCTGGCGCTGAAGAATTTCTAGAAAAATATAAAGAGAGTTCTAAGGATACTGGTATAATTGGTCATTTTGGACTTGGTTTTTATTCATCTTTTATGGTTGCTGATAAAGTTGAAATAATTACTAAATCTTTCAAAGATGATCCTGCTGCTCACTGGGTTTGTGATGGATCTCCAGAATACAGTTTAAAAAAAGCAGATAAAAAAGAAAGAGGAACAGAAATTATTCTTCATATTTCAAAAGATTCAAAAGATTATCTCGAAGAAAGTAAAATAACAGAACTTCTAAATAAGTATAATAAATTCATGCCCCATCCAATAAAGTTTGGAACCAAGGAAGAAAGTATTCCTGCCAAAGAGGGTGATAAAGAAGAAAAAATAACTGTCGATAATATTATAAATAATCCAAATCCAGCTTGGACAAGACCACCAGCTGATTTAAAAGATGAAGACTATAATCAATTTTACAGAGAACTTTATCCATATCAAATGGAAGAACCTTTGTTTCATATTCATCTTAATGTTGATTATCCTTTCAATTTGACTGGTATTCTTTACTTTCCAAAAATATCAAATGACCTTAATATTCAAAAAGACAGGATTCAATTATATCAAAATCAAGTTTTCGTAACTGATAATGTAGAAGGAATTGTTCCTGAGTTTCTGGGATTATTAAAAGGTGTTATAGATTCCCCTGACATCCCATTAAATGTATCTAGAAGCTATCTTCAATCAGATACATCTGTAAAAAAAATTACTAATTATATTACTAGAAAAGTAGCAGATAAACTAAGCTCTATATTTAAAAATGAAAGAGATAATCTTGAGAGTAAGTGGAATGATATCAAAGTGGTTATTGAGTATGGGATGTTAACTGAAGATAAATTCTATGAAAAAGCTGAATCATTTAACCTCTATCCTTCTGTTGACAATAAATATTATACTTATCAAGAACTTGAAGAAAAGATTAAAGAATTACATACTGATAAGGATGGTAATTTAATTATTCTTTATGCACAGAATATGGATGAACAGTATACTTATATTCAATCTGCAAAAGAAAAAGGATACGAAGTGCTTCTATTAGATTCTCCTATTATTCCTCATTTAATTCAGAAACTGGAATCTAAAAAAGAGAAGATTAAGTTCTCAAGAGTTGATTCTGACACCTTAGAGAATTTAATTAATAAAGATGATCAGGTAATTTCAAAACTATCAGATGAAGAGAAAGAAAAACTAAAACCAATGATTGAAGACGCAGTTTCTGATGATAAATATACAGTTCAACTTGAACCATTAGATAGCAAATCATTACCATTTATGCTAGCCCAACCTGAATTTATGAGAAGAATGAAGGAAATGCAGCAAAGTGGAGGTGGAGCCATGGGTAATTTACCAGACATGTATTCTTTGATTGTTAATACAAATCATGAATTGGTAAGTAAAATATTAAATACAAAAACAGAAAAAAAGAGAAATAGTTTAATAAAGCAGTCAGTAGACTTAGCAAAACTTTCTCAAAATGCCCTTACAGGAAAAGAACTAACAGAGTTTATTAATAGAAGTATAGATTTAATCAAATAAGTAATTTAAGATTTTAGCTAATCTTATTCCTCCTATTAATAATAGTTCCTCAACGGTGCCAAAGTTTTTATATTGATATTCGTAACCTAATTTATCATCAACTGATACACCTGCATATATTTGATTTGTATATACATGTATTTCATTCACCCAATCCAGAATGTCACCTCTTTCAAAATCTTTACCCTCATCTGTAAATAATAAAAAATCTGGATTTGGCAGATTAATAGCTAATTCACTATAACTCATATTATGACTATTTATCATATCCGAGTCCCAGACTCTGTGAAGGTTTGAATTTCTTCCAAACCATTTTACATATACTCTATTTGCGCCTCTATCTTCATATCTTCCAATATGAAGAGGTTGGTGAAGGTCTCCAACAAAATGGACAAGTAACTTAAGATAAAATGATTTTTCAGAATCTGATGCTGAATCACTCTCTAAAATATCTATACATCTATTTATTGCAATAAAGATATCTCCTTTCTTTGATGGGACGATATCCTTGTAGTTATCATCCAATTCCATATTTAAAAAATGCCAATCATAAAAATTATCATATTTACTATCAGATTTAATATCATCTGCATAAGTTGATACATTAACTAATGTTTCCCCATTTAGAATTTTAATTATTCTTTCGTTTGAGTTATTTGTTAAATATTTATTTGCTACTTCTGCTATTACCCTATGGCCTGTTGCACCCCATATTGGTCCCGAATCTTCATTAGGATAAACATTGAACAATAAAAAAGTTAAAATTAACCACATAAACTTTTTGATGTATTTAAGTTCAAATATATTATTATATAGTAAATCTCTATAATTTTATTAATTTTAAATTGAAAAAAAATATTTGAAAAAATTACCTATAATTTTAGCCCTAATTTTTGTTCATTCAAATTTGACTTTTTCTCAAGAAATATCAGTAAAGTACACTGAGGAAAAGATTAATATTGATGGATCTCCAGAAGACTTAGCATGGAAAAATGCTGATATAGCCTCTGATTTCTGGCAATGGAGACCAACAGATTCAGTAAAAGCTGTAAAGCAAACTGAGTTTAAAGCTTTATTTGATAATGAAAATTTATATTTTTTAGTTAAAGCTTACACAAAAGAAAAAAAGTTTACTGTCTATAATCTCGAAAGAGATTTTGAAACTAGAAGTGCAGATTATGTGCAATTAATTTTTGACACCTTTAATGATGCTTCAAATGCTTTTAAATTTCAAACTAATCATCTTGGATTAAAAGGAGACATGTTGTTATCATCTATTATGTCATCTGGGGGGAGGGGAACGAATTCATCATGGGATGCAATTTGGGAAGTGGAATCAAAATTATATGATGATTCATATATAGCTGAAGTTAAAATACCATTAAACCAACTCTATTTTATTAATGGGGCTAAAAGCTGGAGATTTAATATATATAGAAGTGATACACAAACATTAGAACACTCAAGTTGGGCCAAAACTCCTCAGGAGCAAAGAATTGGAGACCTAGCTTTTATGGGTAAGATTAATTTTGAAAAACCTCTAGGCGAGTCTAAAAAACCAATTTCATTTATACCTTATATAAATGGATCTCTTGGAAAAAATTTTATTCAAGATCAAACATTAAACAATTTTGATTATGGACTAGATGTTAAGATACCAATAGGTAACTCTATTAATGTTGACCTTACTGTTAATCCTGATTTTTCTCAAGTTGAAGTTGATGATCAATTAGTAAACTTAACTCAATTTGAATTGAGGCTTCCAGAGAGGAGACAATTCTTTACTCAGAACTCTGACCTTTTTACTGACTTTGGTCAAGAAAGAGATGCTGAACCTTTCTTTTCAAGAAGAATAGGAATTGCTAAAGATTTTGAGGGTAATACAGTTGAGAATAGAATAATTAGTGGAATGAGATTAAGTGGAAAAATAAATGATAAACTAAGAATAGGATTATTAAATGTTTTAACGGAAGAGGATAGATCTAAAGGGATTCCACAAAATAATAATACACTTTTTACACTTAGAAATAAGGTTTTTGCTAGATCAAATTATTCTTTCTTTTTTATAAATAGAGAAAACACAAAAGATTATGATTTTATTGAAAATCAAAAAAAATATAATAGAGTATTTGGATTTGAATATAACTTAGCTTCTAAAAATGGTCAATGGAAAGGAAGAACATTTATACATAAGTCTTTTACTCCTGAAAAAAATGATAAAAATACATCTTTTGGTATTAAACTATCAAAAAATTCACGTAAGCACTATATAAGTTTGGGTGGGTCTTATGTTGGTGATGATTTTAGATCAGATCTTGGTTATTACAGAAGATATGGTTTTATAAAATTTACTCCATTTTATCAATTTAGAATATATCCAAAAAATAATGATAAAATTCTAAATTATGAACTTCAACATTATGCAGCTTATGTATTTAGACCAAATAAAGAAGAAACATTTGAAGGAAGGTGGAATATTTCATCTTTTGAAATAAAATATTTAAATCAAAGCACATTTGAGATTAAACAAAACATAAAGAGAGACTATTTGTATTATGATTTTGACCCTACCAGGACTGATGGTGCAACACCACTTCCTGCTAATAACTTTTATTCTTCTACAGACTATGAAATTGGATTTTCATCTCCTGATAAAAACCTATTTAAATTTAGAGTTGGATTACAATATGGAGACTTTTTTAATGGAACAAAATTTTCATTCAAAAACGAATTTAAGTTTAGAGTTCAGCCTTATTTTAATACTAGTCTTAGAATTGATTATGATTCAATTGAATTGCCTGACCCATATCCAAGCAGAGATATTTGGTTAATAAGTCCGAAGTTTCAATTTACCTTTAACAAAGAAGTTTCCTGGACAACCTATATTCAGTATACTAATCAATCCGATAACCTTGGAATGAATTCAAGGGTTCAATGGAGGTTTGCTCCTCTATCTGACTTATATATTGTTTATAATGATAATTATATCACAACTGGTTCTTTAGAGCCCCAGTTTAGATCAATAAACCTTAAATTAACATATTGGATAAATCTTTAAAATGAAAAAAATATCTCTCCTTAGTCTTGCTTTATTTATTATTTGCTGTAATTCAGATAAGAATAAGATGATTGTGTCTGGAAACGTCGATGGGCTTAGAAAAGGCACTATTTATCTTCAAAAAGAGATAGATTCAACAATAGTATCATTAGATTCTCTAAAAATAAGAGGAAATAGTGCTTTTAAATTAAATACTATAATAGATGAACCTGATATCTATTATCTATACCTGGATAAAGAAGATGGAGATTCTCTTAATGATATAATCACTTTTTTTGGAAATAAAGGAGAGATAAATATAAATACTATGCTTTCTGCATTTGATTCTAGTTATGAAATTTCTGGCTCGAAGAATAGTGAATTATTGAGAGAGTATTTTTCAATTATAAGAAAGTATAACCTTCAAAACCTTGATTTATTAGAAATATTCTATAATGCTCAGATTAATGATAATCAAAAAACAATTGACTCTGTAAATGAGAAGTTAGAAAACTTAATAAAAAGAAAATATTTATACAGTTTAAACTTTTCAATTACTAATTCCAAAAATGAGATTTCTCCCTATATAGCAGTAAGCCAAATACCTGATGCTAATAAGGATTTACTCAAAAAAGTATATGATACTTTACCTCAAAACATTAAAGTATCTAAATATGGTAAAGTTTTAATGGAGCTTAGCATATACTAACCACTATACTCAACAAAATTCCTTGGAGTTTCATATAATACTACTTTGAGTTTATACTTTTCCTTAAAATACTTAATTAACCTATCGTAAATTAATATAGCAATATTCTCAGCTGAAGGATTCAAAGATGAAAATTCTTCTATATCTAAATTTAAATTTTTATGATCTAGATAATCTTCAATTTCAGATTTTATTATTTGGCTTAATTTTCCAATATCATAAACGTAACCAGTCTCAGGATCAACTTCTCCAGTAAGACTTACAATTAATTCATAATTATGACCATGAAAATTTTTATTAGAACACTTTCCGAAAACTTCATTGTTTTTTTCATCAGACCAATCTGGCCTGAACAACTTATGGGCCGCATTAAAATGAGCCTTTCTACTTATTGTTAATTTCATTTATTTAAATATTTATAAAAGTAATCAAAAGCTATCTTAAACCATATAGTGTAATTATCACCATTTTTAATTATGTCATCATTAAGAGTCTCCATATCTACCCATTTAAAATCATCTGCTTCATCAAGGTTTAGAATTGGATCTTCATTGTATATACCATAATAAACATGATCAAATTCATTTTCAGTTAGCTCATTGTCAAGCTCTGCTTTATAGATAAAATCATAAACTTTTCTAAGATCAGTTTTAATACCCATTTCTTCTAGTAACCTTCGATTGGCAGCATCTTCAGTCTTTTCCCCATCTCTAGGATGACTACAACATGTATTAGTCCATAATCCACCTGAATGGTATTTTGAAGTAGCCCTTTTTTGAAGCAGTAACTGATAATTAATATTAAAAATAAATACTGAAAAGGCTCTATGAAGAAGACCTTTTTGATGAGCTTCAAGTTTTGGCATTAAACCAACTTGATTATCATTTTCATCAACAAGAATTACTTTTTCTCTTGACATTGAATCAAATTAATATTTTAGCTCTTCCTCTTCTTTATTAATTAGTAGACTATTATATTCATCTTTAGGTCCAACAATTATATCCTCGTAGTTTCTCATTCCAGTACCAGCTGGTATTTTGTGACCTACAATAACATTTTCTTTTAGACCTTCAAGCATATCATTTTTACCATTAACAGCTGCTTCATTTAAAACTTTTGTAGTTTCTTGGAATGAGGCTGCTGAAATAAATGATTTAGTTTGAAGAGATGCTCTAGTTATACCTTGTAATTGAGTTGAAGCAGTTGCTGACTTTGCGTCTCTAGCTTCAACTAATTTCTTATCATCTCTTTTAAGAATTGAATTTTCATCTCTAAGGTTTCTAGCTGAAACAAGTTGTCCAACTTTAAGATTTTCACTGTCACCAGCATCTTCAATAACCTTTTTACCGTATAACGTATCATTCTGAGACATAAATTCATCTTTAAAAGTCAATTGGTCTTCTAGGAATAATGTATCTCCTGGATCAATTATTTTAACCTTTCTCAACATCTGTCTTACAACTACCTCAAAGTGTTTATCGTTAATTTTTACACCCTGAAGTCTGTAAACCTCTTGAACTTCATTGACAAGATACTGTTGAACAGCTGAAGGACCTTTAATATTTAGAATATCGTTAGGAGTGATTGAACCATCCGATAAAGGCATACCTGCTTTAATGAAATCATTTTCTTGAACAAGAATTTGATTTGAAAGCTTTACTAGATACTTTTTAATATCTCCAAACTTGGATTCAACAATGATTTCTCTATTTCCTCTTTTAATTTTACCAAATGAAACTACTCCGTCAATTTCTGACACAACAGCAGGATTTGAAGGGTTTCTAGCTTCGAATAGTTCTGTAACACGAGGTAAACCCCCTGTTATATCACCTGACTTAGCAGATTTTCTAGGAATTTTAACTAAAATCTTACCTTTCTCTATTGATTCATCTTCATCTACCATGATGTGTGCACCTACAGGTAAATTATAAGATCTAAGTGTAACGCCTTTTTTATCTTGAATTAATAGTGTTGGAATTAGTTTTTTATCTCTAGAATCAGTAATAACTTTTTCTTTAAATCCAGTTTGTTCATCAATTTCAACTTGAAAAGTTTTACCAACTTCAATATTTTCATAAACTATTTTTCCTGAAAATTCAGAAACAATTACACCGTTAAAAGGATCCCATTGACAAATAGTATCTCCTTTAGATAGTTTCTGGCCATTTTTAATATTAAGATATGATCCATAAGGAATATTTTTGGTACTTAAAACATTTTTAGTTTTTGAATCTAAAATCTTAATCTCAGAAGTACGTGAAATAACAATATTTGAGGATTTTCCTTCTGTATCATTTGCTTTCACAACTTTTAAGTCTTCAATTTCAGCAATACCATCAAATCTAGTTACTAAAGAGTTTTCTTCAGAAATATTACCTGCAACTCCTCCAACATGGAATGTTCTAAGTGTTAACTGAGTACCTGGTTCACCTATTGATTGAGCAGCTACGACTCCTACTGCTTCACCTATCTGAACTGGTTTTCCAGTTGCAAGATTTCTACCATAACAACTAGAGCAAATTCCTCTTTTAGTTTCACAAGTTAAAGCTGATCTAACATCAACAGAAGTAATTAGAGTATTTTCTATTTTTGCTGTGGCATTTTCATCTATTAATTTTCCACCCTCAATTAGAACTTCATTAGTGGAAGGATCTATTACATCAATAAGAGCAGTTCTACCTAAGATTCTTTCACCTAGTGTCTCTACAACTTCTTCATTCTTTTTAAGTGCATTCACTTCAATTCCTCTAAGTGTTCCACAATCAAATTCATTAACTATTACATCTTGAGAAACATCTACAAGTCTTCTAGTTAAATATCCTGCGTCTGCTGTTTTCAAAGCAGTATCAGCTAGACCTTTTCTAGCACCATGAGTAGAAATAAAATATTCTAAAATTGATAAACCTTCCTTAAAGTTAGATAAGATTGGGTTTTCAATAATTTCACCTCCACCTACATTAGACTTTTTAGGTTTTGCCATAAGGCCTCTCATTCCAGTTAACTGTCTGATCTGTTCCTTAGAACCTCTAGCACCTGAATCAAGCATCATATATACAGAATTAAATCCTTGTTGATCCTCACTAATCTGTTTCATTGCAAGTTCAGTAAGAGTAGCATTTGCTGAAGTCCATACATCAATTACTTGATTATACCTTTCATTATTAGTAATTAACCCCATGTTATAGTTTCCTATAATTCCATCCACCTGATTATTTGCATCGTCAATAAGATTTTGCTTCTGTTCTGGAATAATAATATCACCTAAACTAAAAGACAAACCACCTCTAAAGGCAAACGAATATCCAAGATCTTTTATTTTATCAAGGAATTCAGCAGTTTCAGGCACACTAGTTACATGAAGTATTTGTCCAATAATTTCTCTTAAGTTCTTCTTTGTAAGAACTTCGTTAAAGAAGCCAGCCTTTTCAGGAACCACTTCATTGAAGAATACTCTTCCAGGCGTAGTCTCTATTATTTCATATGAATCATCAGATTCAGGTGTTTTGATTCTACATTTAACTATTGCATTTAAATCAACTCTTTTCTCATTATAAGCCATATTAACTTCTTCCGGAGAGTAAAAAGTTAATCCTTCACCGTTTAATTTAAGTGAGTCAGAAGACTTTCTTGATTTAGTCATGTAGTATAAACCTAGAACCATATCTTGAGATGGAACAGTAATAGGAGATCCATTAGCTGGGTTAAGAATATTATGTGAACCCAACATCAAAAGCTGAGCCTCAAGAATTGCTTCTGGACCTAGAGGAAGGTGGACCGCCATTTGATCACCATCAAAGTCCGCATTAAATGCAGTACATGTTAAAGGATGAAGCTGAATAGCTTTACCTTCAATAAGTTTTGGCTGAAATGCTTGAATACCTAACCTGTGAAGTGTTGGAGCTCTATTTAACATAACAGGATGTCCTTTTAAAACATTCTCTAATATATCCCAAACAACAGGTTCTCTTCTATCAATAATTTTTTTAGCAGACTTAACAGTTTTAACAATACCTCTTTCGATAAGTTTTCTAATTATAAAAGGTTTATATAATTCTGCAGCCATGTCTTTTGGAATACCACATTCAAATAATTTTAGTTCTGGACCAACCACTATAACTGATCTAGCAGAATAATCTACTCTTTTTCCAAGAAGATTCTGTCTAAAACGACCTTGCTTTCCTTTAAGAGAATCTGATAATGATTTTAGAGGTCTGTTAGATTCTGTTTTAACTGCCGATGATTTTCTTGTATTATCAAATAATGAGTCAACAGATTCTTGAAGCATCCTTTTTTCATTTCTCAAAATAACTTCAGGTGCTTTAATTTCCACTAACCTTTTAAGTCTATTATTTCTTATGATTACCCTTCTATATAAATCATTAAGGTCTGAAGTAGCAAATCTACCTCCATCTAGAGGTACAAGTGGTCTTAATTCTGGAGGTATAACTGGAATTACCTTAACTACCATCCATTCAGGAAGGTTTTCTTTTCTTTCATTTCCATCTTTAAAAGATTCTACAACTTGAAGTCTCTTAAGCGCCTCTGTTTTTCTTTGTTTAGAAGTTTCATTATTTGCTTTATGTCTTAATTCATAAGAGAGCTCTTCAAGATCAATTCTTGAAAGTAGTTCAATCAAACATTCAGCTCCCATCTTAGCAATAAACTTTTTTTCATCAGAATCATCTAAAAACTGATTATCTGCTGGAAGAGCTTCCATTATTGTAAGGTATTCTTCCTCTGTAAGGAAATCCATTTTATTTACAGGTTCCCCTTCAGCATTTTTTGCTTCTCCTGGCTGAATAACAACATATCTCTCATAATATATTATCATATCAAGTTTCTTAGAAGGAAGTCCTAAAAGATATCCTATCTTATTAGGTAAAGATTTAAAATACCATATATGTGCAACTGGTACTACTAAGTTAATGTGACCCACTCTATCTCTTCTAACTTTTTTTTCAGTTACCTCAACACCACATCTATCACAAACAATACCCTTATACCTTATTCTCTTATATTTACCACATGCACATTCATAATCTTTAACAGGGCCAAAAATCCTTTCACAAAAGAGTCCATCTCTTTCAGGTTTATGAGTTCTATAATTAATAGTTTCTGGCTTGAGAACCTCTCCTCTTGAGTTACCAAGTATTACTTCAGGAGATGAAAGACCAATTGAAATAGTATTAAATCTCTTTTGCGTTACTAATTCGTTGTTTTTTGCCATTTTATTTTATAATTTATTTTTCTTCTAATCGAATATCTAAACCAAGACCTTTTAATTCATGCATTAATACATTGAATGACTCTGGAAGACCAGGTTCAGGAAGGTTTTCTCCTTTAACAATAGCTTCATAAGCTTTAGCTCTACCTATTACATCATCAGATTTAATAGTTAGAATTTCTTGCAGTGCAGCTGAAGCTCCATATGCTTCAAGTGCCCATACTTCCATTTCCCCAAACCTTTGACCACCAAATTGTGCTTTACCACCAAGTGGTTGTTGAGTAATTAAACTATATGGACCGATAGATCTTGAATGCATTTTATCATCAACCATATGACCAAGTTTTAACATGTAAATTACACCAACTGTCGCTGCCTGATGAAATTTTTCACCAGTTCCTCCATCATAAAGGTAAGTATGCCCAAATCTAGGAACACCTGCCTCATCAGTAAGTTGGTTAATTTGATCTAATGTAGCTCCATCGAAGATTGGAGTAGAAAATTTTCTACCAAGTTCTTGACCTGCCCAACCTAAAACAGTTTCATATATTTGACCTATGTTCATTCTAGAAGGAACACCCAAAGGATTTAAAACAATATCAACTGGAGTTCCATCCTCTAAGAAAGGCATATCTTCTTGCCTTACAATCCTGGCAACAATTCCCTTATTACCATGTCTACCTGCCATTTTATCACCTACCTTAAGCTTTCTCTTTTTTGCAATATATACTTTAGCAAGCTTTTTTATACCAGGAGGTAGTTCATCACCAACACTAATTGTGAATTTTTCTCTTCTTAGAGAACCTTGAATATCATTTTCATGTATTCTATAGTTATGAAGAAGTGTTGAGACTATTGCATTTAAATCATCAGATATGGTCCATACTCCTTTTGTAAGATGAGTGTAATCCTCAACATTTGAAAGCATCTTGTTTGAAAACTTTTTTCCTTTAACTAATACTTCATCTCCTAAATCGTTAAATACTCCTTGACAAGTTTTTCCATTAATTACAGATGCAAGTTTATCAACTAACTTTAATCTGTGATCTTCAAGAATGTTCTCATACTTTGAATGAAGTAATTCTAGGTCAACTTTATCTTGAGTTCTTCTTTTCTTATCTTTAAGAGATCTCACAAATAATTTCTTATCTATAACAATACCATTAAGAGATGGAGGAGCTTTTAGTGAAGCATCTTTAACGTCACCTGCTTTGTCACCAAAAATTGCTCTAAGTAATTTCTCTTCTGGCGTAGGATCAGACTCTCCCTTTGGAGTAATTTTACCAATAAGAATGTCACCTGCAGTAACATCAGCACCAACTCTAATCATACCATCTTCATCTAATTCACTGGTTGCCTCCTCACTTACATTAGGAATATCATCTGTAAGTTCTTCAGTTCCTAGTTTAGTGTCCCTTACATCTAATGAATATTCATCAATGTGGATTGAAGTAAAAATATCTTCTCTCACAACTTTTTCTGAGATTACAATTGCATCCTCAAAATTATAACCTTTCCAAGGCATAAATGCCACCTTAAGATTTCTTCCAAGTGCTAACTCACCTTTTTGAGTGGCATAACCTTCACATAGAACTTGTCCTTTAGAAACTTGATCACCCTTTTTAACGATAGGTTTCAAGTTTATACATGAACCTTGGTTGGTTTTTTGAAATTTAATAAGATTATAAATTTTAGTATCATCGTCAAAACTCAATAATTTCTCTTCAGCAGATAATTTATACTTAATAATAATTTTATTTGCATCAACGTAATCAACTACCCCATCTCTTTCAGCATTAAGTAATACTCTAGAGTCGGAGGCAACAGCTTTCTCTAGACCAGTTCCAACAATTGGAGATTGAGGCTTTAGAAGAGGAACAGCTTGACGCATCATATTAGACCCCATTAACGCACGGTTAGCATCGTCATGTTCTAGAAATGGAATTAAAGAAGCTGAAATAGATGCAATTTGATTAGGAGCTATATCTGTATAATTTATTTTATCAGGAGTAACAACAGGAAAGTCTGCTTGATCTCTAGCAATTACCTTGTCAGCCATAATTTTACCAGAACTATCATAATCAATATTGGCCTGAGCAATTAGATTATTTTCTTCTTCCTCAGCAGATAAATATGTAATATTCTTGAGATCTATCTTACCATTTTTAACTTGTCTATATGGAGTTTCAATAAAACCAAGACTATTAACTCTAGCATATACAGATAGAGAAGAAATAAGTCCAATATTTGGACCTTCAGGAGTTTCAATTGGACAGAGTCTTCCATAATGTGTATAGTGAACATCTCTAACCTCAAATCCCGCTCTTTCTCTTGATAAACCTCCTGGCCCAAGAGCAGATAAACGTCTTTTATGAGTAATCTCAGCTAATGGATTTGTCTGATCCATAAACTGTGAAAGTTGATTTGTACCAAAGAAAGTATTAATTACAGACGATAAAGTTTTAGCATTAATCAAGTCAATAGGAGTAAATACTTCATTATCACGAACATTCATCCTCTCCCTTATTGTTCTTGCCATTCTAGCAAGACCAACTCCAAATTGAGATGATAATTGTTCTCCTACAGTTCTTACTCTTCTGTTTGATAAATGATCAATATCATCAATTTCTGCTTTTGAGTTTATTAACTCAATTAGATATTTTATTATTGTAGTTATGTCAAGTCTTGTAAGAGTTCTTTCCTCCATATCAACATCAAGATTTAACTTCTTATTCATTCTATATCTACCAACTTCTCCAAGATTATATCTTTGTTCAGAAAAGAATAATTTGTCTATTATACCTCTAGCAGTTTCTTCATCTGGCGGCTCTGCATTTCTTAGTTGTCTGTATATATATTCTACAGCTTCTTTTTCAGTATTAGTCTGGTCTTTTTGAAGTGTATTATAAATAATTGCATAATCTGAGTTTTGAGCATCTTCCTTGTGTATCAAAATTGTCTTAACATCAGCATCAAGGATCTGCTCAACATGATCTTTTTCGATAACTGTATCTCTATCAATTATAATTTCATTTCTTTCAATTGAAATTACTTCTCCTGTATCTTCATCAACAAAATCTTCATGCCAAGTTCTTAGAACTCTAGCAGCCAATTTTCTATTAATTGCTTTCTTTAGTCCAGCTTTAGTAACTTTAATTTCTTCAGCTAAATCAAAAATTTCAAGTATTTCTTTGTCTCCTGCATATCCAATTGCTCTAAACAAAGTAGTAACAGGTAGCTTTTTCTTTCTATCAATATAAGCATACATTACATTATTAATGTCAGTAGCAAATTCGATCCATGACCCCTTAAAAGGAATTACTCTAGCTGAGTAAAGCTTTGTTCCATTGGCATGAAAAGATTGACCAAAAAATACACCAGGAGATCTGTGAAGTTGAGAAACTACAACTCTCTCAGCACCATTAATAATAAAAGTACCACTTGGAGTCATATATGGAATAGAACCTAAGAAAACATCTTGAACTATTGTTTCAAAGTCCTCATGATCTGCATCTGTACAATAAAGTTTTAATCTTGCCTTAAGAGGGACAGAATAGCTTAAACCTCTTTGAATACACTCTGTCATTGAGTACCTTGGGGGATCAACGAAATAGTCTAAAAACTCTAATACAAACTGATTTCTAGCGTCAGTTATAGGAAAGTTCTCCTTAAAAGTATTAAATAAACCTTCTTCTACTCTCTCATCAGACTTAGTTTCGAGTTGGAAGAAATCTTGAAATGATTTTATTTGTATATCTAAAAAATCAGTATCAACATTTACAGATTTAGTATTAGAAAAATTTGTTCTCAATTTGTTATTAGTCATATTTTAGAGTTTAATTCAAACAAGCATAGGCCTTTAGATATAATTCTAAAAGCCTAAAAATGAAGTTATTTTAATTTACTTAAGTTCAACTTCAGCTCCAGCTTCTTCAAGTGATTTCTTTAGTCCCTCAGCATCGTCTTTTGATACTGCTTCTTTAATTGAACTTGGAGTGTTATCAACTAGATCTTTAGCTTCTTTAAGCCCTAATCCAGTTAACTCCTTGACCAATTTAACTACTGCAAGTTTAGAGCCACCAGCTGCTTTTAAAACAACATCATATTCTGATTTTGCTTCAGCTGTGTCTTCTCCACCAGCACCAGGACCTGCTGATACCGCTACTGCTGCTGCTGCTGCAGGTTCGATACCATATTCATCTTTAAGAATATCAGCAAGTTCGTTAACTTCTTTAACTGTTAAACCAACTAACTGTTCTGCGACTTTTTTTAGATCTGCCATTATTAGAGTTTTTAATTATTAATTATTATTTCACTTAACTTTTTATTTAGATTCATCTTTAGATTCATCCTCAGAGGTTTGCTCCTCTGCTTTATCAATTTCTTCAGCCTTAACTTCCTCTGCAGCCGGTTCCTCAGCCTTAACTTCCTCTGCAGGTTTTTCACTTAATGTTTTCACAAGACCAGCTATTTTACTACTACTTGATTTAAGTGCAGAAATAACATTTTTAGCTGGTGACTGAAGAAGAGTAATGATTTCGCCAATTACTTCTTCTTTAGATTTTAAGTTGAATAATGCTTCTATATGCTCATCTCCAATATATATAGCCTCATCAACAAATGCTCCTTTAAGGATAGGTTTATCTCCACCTTTTCTAAATTTTTTGATAACCTTAGCAGGACTATTAGCAATTTCTGATAGCATAATAGCAGTATTACCCTTTAATAATTCTTTAAGCTCTCCAAATTCATTTTCTGATTCGCTCATTGCTCTTTCAAGAAACGTATTCTTTACAACTGAAAGTTTAACATTATAATTAAAACATTCTCGTCTAAGTTTACTTGTTTGAACAGCATTAAGACCAGCAATATCAGTCAAATAAATTGACTTATAATCAGCAAGTTGTCCTTTCAACTCTTCTACAGCTTTAGCTTTTTCTTCTTTATTCATCTTTAATATTATTCAAATTTTGATTCAATTGCAATACCAGGACTCATAGTACTCGACATTGAAATACTTTTAATATATATTCCTTTTGCCCCTGAAGGCTTAAGTTTGACAATAGTCTTAATAAGTTCATTTGCATTATCCATAATCTTATCAGCAGTAAAAGATACTTTACCAACTGAGGCATGAATGATACCAGTTTTATCAACTTTAAAGTCAATTTTTCCTCCTTTAATATCAGTAATAGCTTTTGCTATATCCATAGTTACAGTTCCAGTCTTTGGATTAGGCATCAAACCTCTTGGACCTAAAACCTTTCCGAGAGGACCTAATTTCCCCATTACACTTGGCATGGTTACAATAACATCAACATCTACCCATCCTTTTTTAATTTTTTCAATATATTCATCAAGACCAACTAAATCAGCTCCAGCTTTTTTTGCTTCATCTTCTTTGTCAGGAGTAACTAATGCAAGTAATTTTAGTGATTTCCCTGTACCATGAGGAAGTGATACTACACCTCTAACCATTTCATTAGCTTTTTTGGGATCTACACCCAATCTAACAGCTAAGTCCACAGAAGAATCAAATTTTGTTGTTGTAATTTCTTTTACTAGAGATGAAGCCTCTTCTAAGGTATATGACTTATCTGAGTCTACTTTTTCAATTGAAACTTTTCTATTCTTAGTTAGTTTTGTCATGATTATTTTACTGGTGGAGTTCCTCCATTTACATTAATACCCATTGATCTAGCAGTACCAGCTACCATTTTCATTGCAGATTCTACAGTGAAAGCGTTTAGGTCTACCATTTTATCTTCAGCTATCTTTTTAACCTGATCCCATGAAACAGTAGCAACTTTCTCTCTATTCGGCTCTCCTGAACCTTTTTTAGCTTTAGTTGCTTCAAGTAATTGAATAGCTGCTGGTGGAGTTTTAATAATAAAATCAAAGCTTTTATCTTTAAAAACACTCACAACAACTGGCAGAATTTTTCCAGGTTTGTCTTGACTCCTAGAATTAAACTGCTTACAAAATTCCATAATATTAACACCTGCAGCACCAAGAGCTGGTCCTACCGGAGGAGATGGATTAGCTGCACCACCTCTAATTTGTAATTTTAATACTTTATCTATTACCTTTGCCATAATTATATTTTTTCAACCTGCATGTAACTTAGTTCTAGCGGAGTTTTTCTACCAAAAATTTTAACCATTACATCCAGTTTTCTTTTTTCTTCGTTAACATTATCAATTGTTCCAGTAAATCCGTTAAAAGGACCATCAATAACTTTAACATTTTCACCTATATTAAACGGAATGTTAACCTGTTCACCTGATATAGCCAATTCATCAACTTTACCAAGCATTCTATTTACTTCTTTCTGTCTTAATGGAATTGGTTCACCACCTTTAGTCTCTCCTAGAAACCCTAAAACATTAGAAACAGATTTAATTACATGCAGAATTTCTCCAGAGATATCAGCCTTCAACATTATATAACCTGGGAAATATGTTTTTTCCTTAGAAATCTTTTTACCTTTTCTTATCTGAATAACTTTTTCGGTAGGAACTAGCATTTCTTCGATCTGATTATCGAGAGACACCCTAGAGACCTCATACGTTATGTAGTCCTTTATCTTGACTTCTTGACCAGTCACGACTCTTATTACATACCATTTTTTTTCAGCGACTTCCACCATCTATGCTATTAAATTGAAATAAAATTTAACTACTCTAGAAAGAATTGAATCAGCGCCCCATATAACTAAGGAGAAAATCACCGAAAAAACTATTACCAAAGCAGATAGGTTTAACAACTCTGAACGGGGTGTCCACTTGACATTATCCCTCAGCTCTGTTACAGATTCCTTTATAAAGTTAATAATCGACATCATATTATTTTGTGCACGGGTTGAGAGACTCGAACTCCCGACACCTGGTTTTGGAGACCAGTGCTCTACCAACTGAGCTAAACCCGTTTATATTTTACACAAAAGGTATCATGCTTTATACAGGACACCCTTAGAGTTAATTAAACTTTGTTTTACTAGTCTAAAAGTTGAGTCACCTGACCTGCACCGACGGTTCTACCACCTTCACGAATTGCAAATCTTAGACCCTCATTTAGAGCAATAGGTGATATTAAATCAACCTCAATAGTTAAATTATCACCCGGCATCACCATCTCTACACCACTTGGAAGCACAATATTACCTGTAACATCTGTAGTTCTAACATAGAACTGAGGGCGATAATTATTGTGGAATGGAGTATGACGACCACCTTCTTCTTTTTTCAAGATATATACCTCAGCCTTAAACTTAGAGTGAGGAGTTACAGAGCCAGGCTTACAAATAACCATACCTCTTGTTATATCAGTTTTTTCAATACCTCTTAAAAGGATCCCAGCGTTATCACCAGCTTCACCTTTATCAAGAATTTTTCTAAACATTTCAATACCTGTTACTGTAGATTTAAGCTTTTCAGCTCCCATCCCAATAATATCAACTTCATCTCCAGTATTAGCAATTCCCGTTTCAATTCTACCAGTTGCAACAGTTCCTCTACCAGTAATAGAGAATACATCTTCAACAGGCATTAAAAAGTCTTTATCTACTTCTCTTTTTGGTAGTTCAATGTATGTATCAACAGCTTCCATCAACTTCAAAACGCTATCAACCCATTTTTGTTCACCATTTAAAGCTCCAAGAGCAGAACCAAGAATTACTGGAGTGTTTTCTCCATCATAATCATAAAATGAAAGAAGATCTCTAACTTCCATTTCAACTAATTCTAATAGCTCCTCGTCATCTACCATATCTGCTTTGTTTAAAAAAGCAACAATTCTAGGTATCCCTACTTGTCTTCCTAATAATATATGCTCTCTGGTTTGAGGCATAGGACCATCAGTTGCAGCAACAACAATTATAGCGCCATCCATTTGAGCAGCACCAGTTACCATATTTTTAACATAATCAGCGTGACCAGGACAATCTACGTGAGCGTAGTGACGGTTAGCTGTTTGATATTCAACATGAGATGTGTTTATTGTAATTCCACGTTCTTTTTCTTCAGGTGCATTATCAATTGAATCAAAACTTCTAGCTTCTGAAAAACCAGCGTCAGATAATACTTTTGTAATTGCAGCAGTAAGAGTTGTTTTTCCGTGATCAACGTGACCGATAGTACCTATGTTTAGGTGGGGTTTCGATCTATCAAAAGTTTCTTTAGCCATAACAGTAATTTTATCTTGTTTTTTTACGAGCTGCAAATTTATAATTTTTTTCTTATAAAATAACTGATTTAATGATTTTTTTTATCGCATTGGAAAATTCTTTATTATCTTTAAAATTAAATAGATAAAATGTTGAAAATTATAAGTAAGATTTTTTCGGTATTTGTTGGCCTTACAGTCATAAATGTTTGGTTGTTTAGATCAGAAAAAAACACATTATTTAGAGGGGGAAATGCAGGTGATCTTTTGGAGGAATTTGAGGTTTATGGACTAGAGGATTATTTTTTAATTATTGGTGTTGTAAAAGTCTCCTTGGCGGTAATTTTACTTTTAAGTTTATTTTTTAATAAACTAAGATTTTTTGCTTCATCTGGAATTGCAATTATGATGCTTGTAGCATTATACATGCACATAAGTATAGGAGACGATGTGATTAAATCAATTCCTGCTTCAATTTTACTTATTAGTTCATTAATAATAGCATATACGGAAAAGATATCTTCAAAATGATTTCATTGCCATATTTAGTTATAATATCTTTCCCAAATCAAATTAAATAAAAATGGAAATTAAAAGCATTCAAAAATTTAACACTGTAAATTCAATCGCATTATTGACTATGTCATTGTGGGGTTATATTGACACTAATTCTGTTACAGCAATCATTCCTGGAGTATTTGGGACAATTCTATTTATTTTAGGTATGCTTTTAAACAAAGAGAAGCTTGTAAAAATGACAGCCCACTTAATTGTTCTTTTTACACTGTTGATTTTAGCAGCACTTACTATTCAAGTTCTACCAGGAGCAATTGAAAGAGGTGGAATTGGACTTGCAAGAATTTTAATTATGATAGCTACTTCATCAATTGCAATGATTGTTTTTATAAAAAGTTTTATAGACAACCGAAAATCTCGTTAATTTTTCAATTCAATTTCGTAACTTATAGTTATGAAAAAAGTTGATAAATCGTACCTTAAAAGAAAGATTAACAAACTGAATAAAAAAATTCACAGATCTGAATCTCAAAATGAAGAAAACAAAACTTGGTGGAGAAATTTGAAGATTACGAAACTTAAGGAAAGATTAAATCAAATTAATTCATAACAATGAAAAAATCTTTTTTTCTAGGTATCACATTATTGATCTTATCCTGTAGTCCTGTCAAACTAACCAACGACTACTTAATTTCATCATCTGAAAAGATAAAACTAAATTTTGATGAAATTAAAAAGAAGAACTGGCATAATCTTGATCTTGAAAATGATTCTGTTCCAGGCATGAGTGTTGAAAGAGCTTACAATGAGCTTGTTAAAAATCTCAAACCTAAAAAAGTAATAGTAGCCGTTATTGATGCTGGTATAGATACTAATCATGAAGACCTAAAAGATGTAATATGGATTAACAATAATGAAATTCCAAATAACTTAATTGATGATGACAATAATGGATATATAGATGATATTAATGGGTGGAATTTTCTTGGACAATCCTACAATGAAACCCTAGAAATGACAAGAATTATTAGAGATAGTCTTATTAGTAATCGAAGATATGATTCAGCTCTAAATAATATAAATAGCAAAAAAGTAATTGCTGAAAGAAATTTTGATTATTATTTACAAATTACTGAGGATTATAAAAAATCTAAAAATATTATATCTAATTACTTAGGTAAAGATGAATTTACAAAATTAGACCTTGCAAAAATTAAATCAAACGATAGCACATTATTGATGTCTAAAGATTTAATATCATATTTTAATTCTTTAAATCTTGATCTTGATTATCTAAAAGAAGGTGTTGAATATTTCTCTGACCAAATTAATTATCATTACAACACTAATTTTAATGGAAGATCAATAGTTGGTGATAAAATATACGACATAAATGATTACTCTTACGGGAATTCAATAGTTCAACATTCCAAAAGCTCTGAAAGTCATGGAACACATGTATCGGGAATAATAGGGGGGATTAGAAATAATTCAATTGGGAATAATGGTGTTAATAATAATCTAGAAATAATGGCTATTAGGGCTGTTCCAAATGGTGATGAATATGATAAAGACGTAGCCTTAGGTATTAGATATGCAGTTGACAACGGAGCAAGAATTATAAACATGAGCTTTGGTAAATCCTATTCTAGTAATCCAGAGTGGGTTATTGATGCAATTAATTATGCAGCTGACAATGATGTACTTATTGTTCACGCTGCTGGAAATGAAACTGAAGATCTAGATCTTATTCAAAATGAAAACTATCCTAATGATCAATATTTAGGTAAAAATGAGTTTTCTGATAATTTTATAAATGTCGGAGCGAGTACAATAGATTATAATGAAAATTTAGTTGCAAGTTTTTCAAATTATGGATTTGATAATGTAGATATTTTTGCCCCTGGCAATGATATATATTCTTTAATGCCTGAAAATAAATATGAATATCAAAGTGGAACATCAATGGCTGCGCCTGCTTTAAGTGGAGTTGCATCAATGATTTTATCATATTTTCCAAAGTTATCTGCTGCAAAACTTAAAGAAATTATCTTAGAAAGTGGAATTGAAATAAACTTAAATGTAATGATTTCAGGAAAGAATAATATACCATTCAAGTCTTTATCAAAGACTGGAAAAATAGTTAATGCATATAATGCTGTAATTCTTGCTTCAAGAAGTAAGAATAAATAAAATTTACTTATTTGCTAATTGACCACAAGCTGCATCAATGTCTTTTCCTCTTGATCTTCTTACAGTAACAATTATTTTATTTTTTTCAAGCAAATCTTTATATATGTTTATCGAATTTTGACTAGCCGATCTAAAAAATTCATCACCAATTGGATTATATTCAATTAGATTAACTTTGGATGGAATAGATTTACAGAAATTCACTAATGCATTTATATCTTCAATACTATCATTTATATCTTTCCAGACAATGTATTCAAGTGTTATTCTTCTTTTTGTTTTTGAATACCAATACAAAAGAGATTCTTTTATTTCAATTAAGGAGAACTTTTTTGAAAAAGGCATTATTTTATTTCTAGTTTCTTCAATAGCTGAATGAAGAGAAAGTGCTAGGTTAACTTTTAAATTTTCATCAGCAAGCTTTTTAATCATTTTAGGAATTCCTGATGTTGAGACTACTATTCTCTTTTGCGACATATTAAGTCCTTTATCGGATGATATTTTTTCAATTGATTTTATCAGGTTGTTATAGTTCATTAATGGCTCACCCATCCCCATAAAAACAATATTTGATAATGATCTTTCAAAATACTTAAGACTTTGATTATTGATTGTTACTACTTGATCATAAATTTCGTCAGGATTAAGATTTCGCATTCTTTTAATTTTGGATGTAGCGCAAAATTCACAATCAAGACTACAACCAACCTGAGAAGAAACACATGCAGTAGTTCTATTATCTGTAGGAATTAATACTGATTCAACTGTGTAATCATCAAAAAGCTTAACTGCATTTTTGATAGTACCATCTGAACTTTTTTGGATTTTATCAACCTCTATATGATTAATTACAAAGTTATTGTCTAAAATAATTCTTAGATCTTTTGATAAATTAGTCATCTCATCAAAAGAATAAGCAGACTTTTTCCAAATCCATTCATAAACTTGCTTACCCCTGAAAGAACTATATCCTTTTTGGTCAAAAAAAGAAATTATTTGATTTTCAGATAAACTTCTAATATCAATTTTCATTACGAGGGTAAATTTAAACTAATTAGTTAGATTTGTCAGACATGGATAATTCTTATGCATTAGTAACCGGGGCAACATCAGGAATTGGTCTTGAAATATCAAAATATCTTGCTAAAAAGGGATTTAATTTGATTCTAGTTGCAAGAACAAGAGATAAATTAGATATAATTTCAAAAGAACTGGCTCAAAAGTTTAATATAAAATGTAACTATTTTTCATCTGATCTTAGTGAAGTTAAAGCACCAGATGATATCTATAATTTTACTAAAGCTAACAATTATAATATTCATATACTGATCAATAATGCAGGATATGCATTACCCACTACCTTTAATGTAACACCTATGGAGGATGAAGAAAAGTGCTTACGAGTACTTGGAATATCTGTTATTGCATTAACAAAAAAATATATTAATGATATGATATCTTCAGGTGGAGGCAAGATAATGATAGTTTCATCTGTAGCTGCATTTGCACCAGCGTCAGCTATTCAATCTCTTTATGGTCCTGTAAAAACTTTTATGAATAGATTTAGTGAATCAATAAACTATAATTTTAATAATAAAGGTGTTACCTCTACAGCAGTCTGCCCAGGTTACACTGTTACAAATTTTCATGCAGCAAGTGGAGTACAAAAAGAAATGGATAGTGTTCCGAAGTTCCTTAAAAAGAGTGCAAAAAGAATTGCAGAGGAAGGGGTGGATGCAATGTTAAAAGGGAAAAAGATTTCTGTTCCAACTAAAACATGGAAAGTTGTGGTTTTGTTACTTAAGGTAATTCCAAACTCAGCTTTCTCATTAATTAGCGGGTTATTAGCTCCTGGTAGATATAAATAAAATACTTAGAAAGATTTTAAAAGTCCACCATCAATTGGTATTGATGTTCCATTTATATATGCAGCTTTATCAGAGCTAAGGAAAGAAACTAGGTATCCGTATTCCTCAGTCTTACCTAATCTATTAATTGGAACTAAAGATTTCATTTTTTCTAAAACTTCATCTTCAGAAATATTTAAAGATTTTGATTTTTCTTTATTTAGATCTTTTATTCTTTCAGTATCAAAATAGCCAGTTAAAATTGAATTAACTGTAACTCCATCTTTACCTACATCAACTGATAAACTTTTCGCCCAAGCTACTACAGCAGATCTTATACTATTTGATAGAACAAGATAGTTAAGTGGTTCTTTTACTGACACTGAAGTAACATTTATTATTCTACCCCATTTATTTTTTTGCATTTTAGGAATTATAAGTGATGTTGTATATACTACGCTTTTAAATAACAAGTCAAAAGCTTCTTGATATGACTCAATATCCTTAGACAACGAGTTTCCAGCAGGAGGTCCCTGAGTATTATTTATTAAAATATCTATTCTATTCTTATTAATATATTCTTGAATAATAATTTTAAATGCTTCAAAGTTTGAGAAGTCAACTAATAAATAATTATGATTTTGATTTTCAGAACTAGGAAGGTTACTAATAATCTCTTTTAATTTAGATTCATTCCTTGCCATAAGACAAACACTTGCTCCAGATTTGGCTAGTTGTTTTGCTATTCCAAGACCAATACCTTTACTGCTGCCTCCTATTAGAGCCTTTTTACCTGATAAATCTATATTCATCCTAAGTCATCTCTTTTTGGACTAAAGAAATCCATTATTATACAATCAGTAATCGCTTTTCCTGAATGAGGAACATTTGATGGAATTTGAAATGTAGAACCTTTATCACATAAATGTATTTTTCCATTAATAGTAAATTCAAATTTACCTTCAATAACATGCATTAATTGTTCGTTGATATGATTATGCTCAGGCAGACTAGAACCTTTGTCTACTTCCCAATATACCCAGGTAAAATCAGCCCCATGTATGATTCTTCCATTGAAACCAGGCATGATTTCATTAGATTTTAATTCTTTTATATTCATACTTTCTTATTATTTAACAATTTACAAAGTTTTGCTTTACAATATTCCTAGGTAGGAGAAAAGTAAGACCACTACAATAATTACAATAAAAAAACTTATTACAATTCTTTTAGCAATTTTAAATACTATACTATTTTTATTTTTTCTTTTAATACTCTTAATCAATTGGTCTATAATTTTTTAAATTAAACAAAAATTCTAATTTTATAAAATATCTATTTAGAATCAACAAAACTTTTTCGATTTTAAAATTAATTAAATACTATGAATGAGACTTTTGAATTTTTGGACTATTTAATTTTTGGACTTTATGCTATAACAATATTAGCAATAGGACTATGGGTTTCGAGAGATAAAGACGGTAAACAAAAAAATGCAGAAGATTACTTTCTTGCCAGCAAATCACTTCCTTGGTGGGCAGTTGGTACTTCTTTAATTGCGGCTAATATTTCTGCTGAACAATTTATTGGTATGTCAGGATCAGGTTTTGCTCTTGGATTAGCCATAGCATCATATGAATGGATGGCAGCTATTACTCTATTGGTGGTTGGTAAATATTTTCTTCCAATTTTTATTGAAAAAGGTCTCTATACAATTCCAGAGTTTATTGAAAAAAGATTTAGTACTAACCTAAAAACAATACTTGCTATTTTTTGGATTGCACTTTTTGTATTTGTTAATCTTACAACTGTTTTATTTTTAGGAGGTAAGGCTTTGGATACTATCATCGGTGTTGGTGATGGAGCTATTTTATTGAATAGTATTATAGGACTTGGTTTATTTGCAGCTGCATATTCTCTTTGGGGTGGTCTTGCTTCTGTTGCATGGACAGATGTTATACAGGTAGTAATTTTAATATTTGGAGGTTTATTAATGACTTATTTTGCCCTTGCTAATGTTACAGATTCAGGGAGCTTTATCGATGGCATGAAATATGTGTACGAAAAAGCACCCGAAAGATTTTCCATGATTTTATCCAAAGGGGAGATTATAAAACCAAATGGCGGAGATGCATGGTGGGATCTTCCGGGACTAGCTGTTTTGATTGGTGGTATTTGGGTGGCAAACTTATATTATTGGGGATTTAATCAATATATAATTCAAAGGACATTAGCAGCAAAAAGTCTTGCTGAAGGACAAAAAGGTATTGTATTTGCTGCCTTACTTAAATTAATAATTCCAGTTATTGTTGTCTTACCTGGGATTATAGCTTATGTTATGAACCTAGATGACACAGGAGTTCTTACATCTACTTCTATAGACCCAGGTTTTATAGGAGCTGCTGGAAATATTGCAAATGATAATGCTGCACCATGGTTGATTAAAAACTTTATTCCATCAGGTGTTAAAGGTTTAATACTAGCTGCACTTGCTGCTGCAATTGTATCATCACTTGCTTCTATGTTAAATTCAACATCTACAATTTTTACAATGGATATTTACAGATCTCATTTTAACAAAAATGCTTCAGATGCACAAATGGTTTTTGTTGGAAGAATTACTGCAGTAGTTGCATTAATTATTGCAATTATAATAGCACCTCAACTTGGAAGTCTTGGTCAGGTATTTATTTTTATACAAGAATATACAGGAGTTGTAAGTCCCGGAATTTTAGCAGTATTTTTAATGGGATTATTCTATAAAAAAGCTACAAATAATGCTGCAATCTGGGGAGCTATTTTATCAATTCCTATAGCTATGTATTTTAAAATTGCTCCAAAAGGATGGAGTAATGCTTCTATTTTCGTAGAATTACCATTTATGCATCAAATGGGTTATACATGTATTGCAACTATTGCAGTAATTGCATTTATCAGCTATCTAGATGGCAACAAAGATGATTCAAAAGCAATAAATCTTACAAAGAAATTATTTGCAACTAATAGTACATTTAACATTGGGGCATTTAGTGTTGTTCTAATTACTGCATTCTTATATGCAATGTTTTGGTAGAAACATTAATTTTTAATTAATCTCTTACTTAAATCTTCAAGAGATACTCCTTTAGTCTCAGGCATTATAAAGTGAACAAAAAGAAGTTGCAATACCATCATAAATGCAAAGAATGCAAACACTATACCTGGCCCTATAAGTCCAAATAAAAATGGCACAAAAGAAGGAATTATTGCAGCAAGAACCCAGTGAGTAGATATCCCAAATGATTGACCATAACTTCTAATGTGATTTGGAAAAATTTCGGAAATGTATACCCAAATTACAGCTCCTTGTCCAATTGCGTGAGATGCTATGAATAAAAAGAGAAAAATAGGAAGTGCTATACCACCCCAATTTAATATAAACGAAAGACTTATTAAACTAAGTGAAATTATATAACCTATTGAGCCTATATACATAAGCACTCTTCTCCCTAACTTATCAATTAGATTAATTCCTATAAATGTAAATATTACATTAGTTAGTCCAATTCCAATACTATTAAGTAATGCCGCACTTTGCCCGAAACCACCTTCTTCAAAAATCCTTGGAGCATAATATAGAAATGCATTAATACCAGATAATTGATTAAAAGCTGCAACTAAGAATGCTAACATTAAAATAAAGCTATATTTTTTCTGAAAAAGATGTTCTGATGAAATAGCTGATTCATTATCTTTTGAAATTTCACTTATTAATTCAATTGCTTCATTTTCTGAATATACAGATCTAATTATTTTTTCAGCCTCATCCTTTTTGTTATTAAGATATAACCACCTAGGGCTTCTTGGTATAGTAATAACTAGTAAAGTGTAAAATAAAGCAGGGATTGCTTCAACACCCATCATATATCTCCAATCATTTTCTCCAATACCACTTAACAAATAGTTAGATAGGAATGCAATTAATATTCCTGTTACTAGATTAAACTGATAAAGACCAACAAGCTTGCCTCTATTTTTTGCAGGTGAAATTTCTGATATGTATGCTGGAGCAGCAATACCTGAAATACCTACCCCTACTCCACCAATAAATCTAAAAGCAGCAAATGTAAAAGGATCAGCAGCTAGTGCTGAACCAATTGCAGAGATTGTATAAAATATTCCAATCCAAATTAATGTGGTTCTTCGTCCAAATTTTCTAGTAGGTATTCCCCCAAATATTGCTCCAAAGACAGTACCCCATAAAGCCATTGCCATAACAACAGAACCATGAAAAATATCAGAAGAACCCCATAATTCTTGAAGCTTTTGATCAGCACCTGATATTACAACTGTATCAAATCCAAAAAGAAATCCTGCAAGCGCAGCAGTTAATGACCACTTTATAAGTTTGTTCATATAATTAAGTTAGATAAAATATAGAAGTAAATAACAAGATTAATAAGATGTAAAACCCTATGAATCAATGTACCCCAATTTTTATTTCTTTTACTAATGAAATAATTTGTCCTTGCTATAGCATAAAACCCTAGAGTTAAATAAAAACCAATTAGCAATTTATTTAAACCATAATCTTCCATAGAATTAAGGTACAAAATAGATTTAGAAAAAATGATGCTTTATTAAAGGAGAAAAAGCAAAAATAAAAGGATAAATCCAACTAATCAGCTATAGTTAAACCTACCCTTTTAAAAAGTAAATATAAAGCGTAAAAAAAGAGTAAAATTTAAATGATAGTTTAAACTACCCTTCTTACATACACCTTATAATAAAGAGAAAAAGTTCAAACAGAGTTCAAACTACTCTTTGTAATTTCATCAGCCAAGTCTCTCAAGGCTTGTTATAGTTAGAGCCAATAACGAGATTTGAACTCGTGGCCTCTTCCTTACCAAGGAAACGCTCTACCCCTGAGCTATATCGGCAGTTCTGAATGAAGGTTTCTATTTAGTATATAGAATATACTGCCTCCCTAAAATCATTCTGAATATCCTGATTGTATTCTCTTGCTCTTGTCATGAATAAGCCAAAAAGATTTTTTTCATTATCAATCCAAAAATGAGTATTGTGGTAACCTGACCAACCATAAATTCCTTTTGATGAGTTCCTTCCATCTTCCACCGGGTCTTCGAGAACAAATAATGAGAATGCATTATAAAAGCCATCGTCTCCATCAGAATGTTTTTCTGTCATTATATCAATACTATTTTTCGAAATTATTCTCTGACCTTGAAATTGTCCTCCATTCAATAACATTTTACAAAATTTCGCATAATCTTCAAGTGTTGAAACTAATCCCTCTCCACCAAAATGAGCATGGTTATTTATTTCATAATGAAGCTCATCATAAGAGTTGGTAAACTCTTTTATTGACATAGAATTTAAAAATAATGGTTGAAATTTATTTCTATCTTCTGAAGTTAAATAGAATTTAGTGTTCATCATATCAAGCGGATCAAATATTCTTTCCTTTAAATACTCATAAAAACTCTTTTTAGTTACAACCTCTACAATTCTTCCTAAAATAGCTTGATTTATTCCGTAAACATATTGGGTACCAGGTTCATACTCTAAAGGCTCATTGGCTACATCTTCAACAAAATCTCGTAAGTTGTCATATTTTTCATTGGAGATATATCTACCCATAGCTTCGTCAGGTTGAAGTCTATATATCTTCCAATTATAATATTTGTAACCTGATCTGTGTGTCATTAAATGAATAATTTTTAAAGAATTATCACAGTCATAAATCTGGTCAACCTTTCCTTTACATTTTATATTTTTAAAGCTTGGAATATAATCTGAAACATTATCATTAAAATCTATTAAGCCATCCTCAAAAAGAGTCATCATTGCAACTGTTGTTATCGGTTTTGACATAGACCAAACAGGAAAAATAGTTTCATCATTAATATTCTTATCTCCTTCCTTTTCAGAATTAACAACTTGTTTGTAAATTATTTTATCATCCTTGAATACCATAGCAACGTTTGAACCAGTAGTTTCATCTTCAATAAGTTGCTTTTGAAATTTATAAATGGAGTTGTTCTCATTTTTATTATCTGACTGGCAAGAAACCAGTATCAAAATAAGTAATAAGTAAAATAATTGAACTTTTGATAATTTAAAGAATCTTTTCATGTTGAAGATTGAATTTATTTGAGCGGGAGACGAGGGTCGAACTCGCGACATTCAGCTTGGAAGGCTGACGCTCTACCAACTGAGCTACTCCCGCATTAATAAGTGGGGAGAGCAGGATTCGAACCTGCGAAGTTAGAAACAGCAGATTTACAGTCTGCCCTCGTTGGCCGCTTGAGTATCTCCCCAAATTCAAAATATCAAAGAGCCGATGGAGGGACTCGAACCCACGACCTGCTGATTACAAATCAGCTGCTCTAGCCAGCTGAGCTACATCGGCTTATTATAAAAAACTGTTTGCAAAATAAATGCTTTTTTATCCTCAAACAAAGTAAAAAGAAATAAATTTTAAAATATTATTTAGCTCTTGGATGTGAATTTTTGAACACTTCTTTAATTCTTTCCATACTTGTATGACTGTAAACTTGTGTAGCTGATAAACTTGAATGACCTAATAATTCTTTTACTGAATTTATATCTGCTCCTTCATTAATTAGATGAGTTGCAAAACTATGCCTTAAAACATGAGGAGCCTTTTTAATTTTAGGTGAAACCAACTTAAAATATTCGTTAACAGTTCTATAAACAAACTTCTCAGATAACTGTTCTCCATTTTTTGATATAAAAAGATAATCTGATTTAGCTAGACCATGGAATTTTAATTTGATTTCCTTAAAAAATATAATTGCTTTTTTAAGTTTAGGTAATATTGGTATTATTCTCTCTTTACTTCTTTTACCCATTATTTTAACGGTTGAAGACTCCATACTAACATCTGATTCTTTTAAAGTTATCAATTCAATTCTCCTAACTCCTGTAAAATAAAAAAAAGTAATTATTGTTTTTTGTAAAACCCCTCTATAATCATTAGTAAAAAAATCACTATCTAGAAGTGAATTTATCTCATCTTGTGAAAATGGAACTTGAATTTTTTTTGATTGTTTTAATGGAGTATGAGCTTTTAAGGGAGAAGAATTTATAGTCTCTGTTTTAATTAAAAAGTTATAAAATGACTTAAGACTTGAAATTTTTCTATTTATAGATCTATTTGAAATATTATCATTAACCATTGAAACTATCCAAGACCTAATAATCTTATAATTAACGTCTTCAATTTTGAGTTGACTGTTATTTTCAATAATAAATTTATTGTACTGTGCTAAATCTCGCTTATAGGCAGATATTGTATTTGAAGAATAATTTTTTTCAAACTGTAAGTAGTCTATAAATTTCTGTGTAAGCATTGTACATCTAAGTTACGATGTAATGAAGAAAATAAGGTAATATTAAAGATTTTCTCCGTCTCTAAGCTTTTGTACATATTGAGCTTTTTTGATTTTAGTTCTATGTACAATTGATGGCTTGACAAATTGCTTTCTTGCTCTAAGAGATTTCATTACTCCTGTTTTATCAAACTTACGTTTGAATCTTTTAAGAGCTTTATCAATGTTTTCGCCGTCTTTAATTGGTATAATTAACATCTAAAATTTATTTACGAACGCAAATATAAATAATTGTATTTAATATGCTTGTTATTTTTTATTATTAATTGCATCAACATATCTAGTAAGCTCTTCTTTTACTTTAGGGAATAAAATAAAGAGACCTATCATATTTGGAAATACAAGAGCAAGAATCATCGCATCAGAGAATGCCCAGACAGATGACATGTCTCCCGCAGCACCAATAACAATAAATAATAGAAAAAGAAGTTTATATGTTAGATCAGAGACTTTTCCTTTACCAAAGACATACATCCAAGATTGAAGGCCGTAATATGACCAAGAAATCATTGTTGATAGAGCAAATAAAACAACAGCAATTGCAAGGAATGGTCCTGAAAAAGATATATACTCAGCAAAAGCAGCAGAAGTTAGTCCTGCTCCCTCTAGTTCTTGACCTCTCACCATTACTGCTGAAGATCCATCTACTAAATTTCCATATGTAAATAGATTATTATCCCCATTAAAAATGATTATTACAAGAGCTGTCATTGTACATATAACAACAGTGTCAATAAATGGTTCTAATAAAGCGACGAGGCCTTCTGATGCAGGATAGCTGGTAATTACTGCAGAGTGTGCAATAGATGCAGAACCTGCTCCAGCCTCATTTGAAAAAGCACCTCTTCTAAAACCTTGAACAAGTACACCAATGAATCCTCCTACTGCAGCAGTTGGAGCAAATGCACCATTTACAATCATTGCTAACGCATCATCAACAAATGAAAGGTTCATCAAAATTATATATAGACATGCTAAAACATACATACCTGCCATGACGGGAACTATTTTTTCAGTAACTGATGCGATCCTTTTTATACCACCAATAATAATTACACCTACTACAACCATCATTACAATACCAACAATAGTTCTTGCAGAACCACCAGTTAAGCCAAACAAACTTACCATTTGAAGAGCTGCTTGATTTGACTGAGCTGCATTTCCTCCTCCAAAAGAAGCTCCAATACAAAGAATAGCAAAAATAACAGCGAGTACTTTACCTAATTTCTCAAAGCCTCTTTCCTTTAAACCTTTTGAGAGGTAATACATAGGACCTCCATAAATAGTTCCATCTGGTCCAACATCTCTATACTTAACTCCTAATGTACATTCTACAAATTTTGATGACATACCAAGTAATCCACACAAAATCATCCAAAAAGTTGCACCTGGTCCTCCAATTGCAATTGCCATAGCGACACCTGCAATGTTTCCGTTACCAACAGTCCCAGAGACTGCTGTTGCTAAAGCTTGGAAATGACTAACCTCTCCACTGCCTTTTCTTTTTTTATCTAACCCATCATATCTTCCCATTACAGTTCTAATTGACAAACCAAAACCACGGATATTTATAAATCCAAAATATAACGTAAAGAATGCTGCACCACCAACTAGTAAAAATATAATTGTAGGAATACCTGTTCCAAAAAATTCATGGAGAATTAAGGCTTCCCAAAAATTAGATATTGGTTGAAAAGCTTCATTAATTCTTTCATCTATTCCTAAATTGTTCTGTAAAGTCATAATTTATAAATCAAATACTGTTTTTTTTCTATGGATAATTAAATCTTTTACCTTAAAAAATAAGGCTATTATCAAATATAAAATAAATCCGAAGAGAAGTGTAATAATTGAGAAATAAAAAAATAAAAACCTAAGACTACTCGGTCTTATTCCTAGTTTTTTGCTAATTCTATCACAAACTCCAAAACCATATTTTTTTAAATATTCAATCAATTTTTGTTTTTTTGACCAGTCCATTTTGAAATTCCGCCTATTAAATTATATAAATTATTAAAGCCAAATGTTTTCATTATTTGACATGCTTGAACACTTCTAACTCCAGAGTGACAATAAACATAATAATTTTTAGATTTATCTAAATCTTGAAGACCATCCATGAATGATTGTGGATCCCTAATATTTAGAAGTTTAGAATTAGGAATATTAGATTCTTCGTATTCTTCCTCAGATCTAACATCTAGTAAAAATGCATTCTTATCATTATCCAGTTTATCAATAAGTTCGTTTGAAGTTAAGTTTTTCATTTTATTTTTTTGTAAAATAAGTAAATCCTATAGTATTTTAAAAAAAACTTAAGAGTTACTTTCTGTAATTCAATTCTAATTATGTAATTTGGCAAATAAATACTGTTAAATATGAAATATTTTCAAAAATCTGACCTTTTTCTAATCGGTGCTGCATTTGTGTCCTTTGTTTTATCTGTTTCACTTTGGTTTTATGGATATAAAGATGAAGGTTTATTTGTTGGCTTATGGGTCCCTTCAATTCTTTCTTTTGGATGTTATTTTAAAATGATGCTAAAAAGATAAAATGGGTAACACTTTTATATTTATTATGGGATTAATTTGTACTGGTACAGTTGTAGCAGCTACCTTTCTCTCTATAAATGAACTCAAAGATGTTAATGAACCACAAACAGAAACGATGAATATGGAGGAGGGTACTAAGAGACATCTTAAGCTTATATCAACCGCTATTTTTATTATTGTAGGTTTTGTTTCAATTGGTTTATTTTGTATTTATTTTATATTTGCATAATGATATTAATCAAAACTAACTGGTGGTGGAATTTCGAGAAATAATTTTTCGTGATTAAACTATTACATAATAGCTTGTCTCACGACAGGCTTTTTTTTTGCTATGAAAAAAATTAAATTAAATAATTATCATAAGAAAATCTTTGCTGATACAATTACTCCAGTAGAAGTGTATTTGAAAATAAGAGATGTTTATCCAAACAGCTTACTATTGGAAAACAGTGATTATATGTTGGCAAATAATAATTACTCATTTATCTGTTTCAATCAGATTGGATATGTCAAAATAAAGGATAATGAAGTTACATATTCATGTCCTGGAAAAAAAATACATTCTAAAATGTTATTAGAAAATGAAAAAGTTTCAGATATAATTCATGACTATCTTGATAAATTTCAAACTGTAGAATCTAATTTTAAATTTCTCAACAATGGACTTTTTGGATTTATGAGTCATGAATCAGTTAAATATTTTGATTCAATTAAAATTGATAATAAAGATGACTTTGATATACCAGACATTTATTATGGTCTTTATCAAAATATAATTGCAATAAGTCAATATAATCATGAAGCTCATATATTCTGTAATACAATTGAAGATTC
>Ga0115000_10000410_pt1 | contig 40263 bp, 36 predicted proteins | sample ArcticOcean_MG_C_6_FD_89690 | JGI IMG/M metagenome (GOLD analysis project Ga0115000, IMG submission 89690) | Marine microbial communities from western Arctic Ocean - ArcticOcean_MG_CB8_128 | ecosystem: Environmental > Aquatic > Marine > Oceanic | place: Arctic Ocean: Canada Basin | collected...
GAGCATCTTCTTGCGATCGAGTTCGATCTGCTGCTCCGACTTAGTCATGATCTCCGCCGCGCGGCTGGACGCTTCTTGAGAAGATTTGGAAATCCTCTCTTCGGCAATCGCTCTGGCGTCGTTGACGATTTGCTGTGCCTCAAGCGAGGCCTTTTGAAGGATCTCTTTGTGCTGCGACTCCGCTTCGGCAAGCTTCACCCGCATCTCCTCGGCGTATCTCAGGCCGTCTGCGATTTTCGACTGCCGTTCGTCAATTGTAACGAGAACGGGCTTGAACGCGAATTTGTAGAGGACAAAGGCAACTACGCAAAAGCTGATGATTTGGGAAAGCAGAAAGGGACCTTCGACTCCGAAATCATGGAGTATTTTGAAAATCGTATCCAAAATGCCCCCATCAACTTGAGCCGAGTCTTCTATCCCGTGCTCGGTAGCAGCTGCGAGAATAACAGGGAGTATTGTCATTTACCGATGTTTTGAAAGATGTAAAAAGAAAGTGCGCCGGCCCTATTCAGGAACCGACGCGAAAGGTATTCTCTGATTAGAGGAAGAGAGCGTAGAACGCGACCGCTTCTGCAAGAGCCATACCGATAATCGACTGTACGAGAATGCTGCCCGATGCCGAAGGATTACGTCCAACTGCTTCCGCCGCCTTCGCGCCGACAAGGCCTACGCCAATTGCAGCGCCCAAACAGCCAAGTCCAGCTTGGATGCTACCAGTGATTTCTGCGAGAATTTGAGTCATTTCAATCATTTGTCTTATGGTTTATTTTGTTAGCTTTTGAAGATATCGCCCACATGTGGAATATGGTCCCGACATCAAAAGTGTTCTATTATACTAGTGTTGCCCTTCGGCGTCGTGTTTGCAAATCAGTCCTATGTAAACGCTGACTAGGAGCGTAAAGACGAGTGCCTGTACAAATCCGATAAGCAGCTCGAGGAAGTAGAATGGAATCGGAAGCCCCCACTTGTAGAGACCCGTCATCAAGTGCAGCAAATTCTCGCCACCAAAAACGTTTCCGAATAAACGGAAGGACAAGGAGATCGGGCGGAAAGTGATCGAAACGATTTCGATCAATCCAACGATGCCGAAAATAACGAATAGGAAATAATAGAGAACCGCCGGTACATCCTTCTTGTTCGCCTTATTTCCAAACAAATCGTAAACGATAACTTTAATGCCCGCGTATTTGAAGATGAGATAGAACCAAGCTACCATCGAAACGATCGCCAAAGCAGCCGTTCCATTCAGGTCCGCATTACCTGGTCGGATAAAAGGAACCAAGTGACCCTGTGCGTCCCAAGTGCCGATCGTTCCTACACCTGGGAAAAGTCCGCTCCAGTTTTGGATCAGGATAAACGTGAACAAACCGATCAAAAGGGGGAACGCAGCTTTGGCCGCTGTCTTGCCCGTAATCGGCTCGATCAAATTGAAGATGCCCTCGACCAAATTCTCGACAACCGCTTGTCCGCGAGTCGGAACCAATTGCGGCGTTTTAACCATCAAACGAATCACTATTATTATTAGAAGCGAAACGACCCAGCTCGTGATCATGCTGTTCGTTATAGGCAAGCCAAACACTTCGCCAACTTGTGAAGCTTTTGGCGATAATGCGGCGTTCGCCAATGGCAACGCTGCTTGAGCACCGACAAGGGCTAGTAGGACTGAAAATATCTTTGTGACTCGCATCTCTGCAGCAGTGTGGCTTTAAGAAGAAGTGTTGTTGATACATCAATTTGGAGGCGTCAACTCTCTAAACGCATTTCTATTCGATATGAATTGAAAATGTAGTAAATAATGTCGGTGTTAGAACCATTACTAATATCAGAAGCCCTAAAGGTCACGATAATCAGTTTCTATTCGTAAACTTGCCTATGTCTGAGAACCAACCAACCGACCCCACTTTGGAAAAGGAAAAGTCCGAAGATGCGGACGCTTCGAAAAAGCAACTTAGTCGAGATTCATCCAAGAAACGCTCCTTCGACACTTTCTATCTCTTTTGCGTGTTCCTTCTCGTACTCGCCATTGGCACGCAAATCGTAGCCATCGCTATTTATAGTTAAGCCGCGGACGCTGGAAAGCGTGCCATAAAAAATGGTAAGCTTACCATTTTTTATGGCAGGAATCATTCCTAGGCTTTCTTCAAAATCATCGATTGGTAGGAATCCGCCTTGGACTGAAAAACGGTTTCCCTTTCGAAAGGCCACTTGCCTCCCTGGTCGACGTGCCAGGATCCGAGCGATGGAGCTCGTTCTGAAGCCCACTCGAAATATCCTTCGTGATCAGTCCTGAAATGAAGACGCGTCTCCTTTTTACATCGATTCGCCAAGCTATCAAGGAAAGTTGAGTTCATGATCCGGTTTTTCCAGTGACGCTTCTTTGGCCACGGATCGGGGAAAAGCACGAATACTGACTCGATCCCCACGTTCGCAGGAAGCAATTCAAGAAACTCCCCCGCTTCCGCCTTGATAAAGCAAACATTCGACAATTCCGCCCTTGCCGCCTTGCGATTCGATCGATCAATGCGATCGCCAATCAGATCAATGCCCACGCAAAATGCATTCGAATTGTCTGAAGCGTAGTCAGTCAGCCAATGCCCATGGCCGCAGCCAATTTCCAAAACGATCGAATGATGTTTCGCCAGACTATCGCCTAATTCTACCTCAAGGGCTGCTTTACGCTGTTTTACCCGCTGAATATGCTCTTCGTAAGCCATTTTCAAAAATTGAGCCCAAAAACAGCCTCAATTTTGGCAAATGCAAGCCCATTGCTCAATGTAGGCGAATCGAGTTCCCCAAAACCCGATTATCGAGCCAATGGAATCTTCACCGTGACCTTAAGCCCCTTCTCCTCAAGATTTTCAGCCCAAACCTCGCCCTTGTGACCTTCGATAATGTGCTTAACGATACTCAATCCCAGCCCAGTGCCTCCGCTATCTCGGGCCCGTCCTTTATCAACTCGATAGAACCGCTCGAAAATTTTCAGAAGATCTCCTCCCGGAACGCCAGGTCCTTCATCCGTCACCCATACTTCCGCAAATTCGCTTCCAATGCTCCCCCCCAATCGAATAACGCTTTCCGAAGGTGTATACTTACTCGCATTCTCGACCAAATTATCGAGCGCTTGCCGCATCTTTAGAACATCGAATCTAACAAAGGCCTCTCCGTTTTCCGGCAACTCCAAAACCAAATCCTTCCCTTTGGCTTCAACCCTTTGCGCCATCTCAAAACGAGCTTCTCGAATCCAGTTAAACCAGTCCGAACGCGACAAATGCAGTTGTTGCGTATCGCTTTCTAACCGAGACAAACTCAGTAAATCATTGATCAACAATGATAAACGTTCCGAATGACTTTGAATAACGCCTAGGAAACGTGCTCGATCTTCTATCTCCATCGTAGCGTGATCCTCAACCAAAGTTTCCGCATATCCCTTGATCACCGATACCGGTGTCTTCAGCTCATGCGATGCGTTCGCTACAAACTGCTGACGCATGCATTCGAACTCTTTAAGTTTCGTAATATTATGGAATACAAAGAGATACCAAGGAGCATTGCTCTCTTCAACCAACTCCAATCGAGAAGCAGACACCTCCATCCACATTGTTTGCGAACCTTCGGAAAAGACCAATTCCCTGCCCTCTTCCACTTGGCCGGCTTTTGCATCGCTGACAAACTCCATAAACTGAGAGCCACGCAAAACGCCTTCAATCCGTTGGCCTACATTTTTAGTCAGAGCTGGAAAACTACTCTTTAAGGCTTTGTTCGCCAACAAGATATAATTATCCCTATCGAGAATCAACACACCTTCACGCATGCTCTCAAAAGTTGTCTCGATCTGCATTAATCGATCGTTATTCTCCTTATCAAGTCTTTGAATATCAATAAGAAGCGTGTTTAACTCGTCCAACAACGAACTCCAATGTTTATTCGTTCCTCGAAACTCCTGGGAATGGGTCAGGATCGACGTTCGCGTCGCCAATGATTCCGAAAGCAAACCGATACCGGCCTTTTGCTTGAAATACTTGGTTGCGAAATAAACGGCTACACCCGTCGCGACTGCCAGTAATAAATAGGACATCAAAAGCTCTAGCCGCTATTATTGCATTAGCGGCCTCCAACCATCCGATAGCCTACGCCTCTTACGGTCTCAAGAACAGATGCTTCCTCGCCAAGTTTTTCCCGTAAACGCCTCATATGCGTATCCACAGTCCGCGTCTCAATGTCGTTCTCATAGTTCCACACTTTCTGAAGCAGTTTTTCGCGGGTTTGCACTTTACCGAGCTCCTGCATGAGCAGCTTTAGCAATCGAAACTCCGTAGCCGTTAGTTCAATTGGCGATCCGCGTACATCGACGCTGTGATGCTCAACATCCAAACGAATCCCATTAACCTCCAAAAACCTTGCTTCGCCCTCCTCTTCGACATCTTCTCCAGCACGCTTCAATACCGCTAATACCCTAAGCATCAATTCCTTAGGACTAAATGGCTTGCACACATAATCATCTGCCCCGCTTTCGAAACCTTCTATCCGATCGCCCTCTTCTGTCTTCGCGCTTAAAAATATAATCGGAATCGCTTTCAACGAGCTCTCTTGTCGAATCATTCGACACACCTGCAAGCCGCTTAGATCCGGCATCATAATATCGAGAACAATGAGTTCTGGTTCAAACTCTCGAACAACGTCCATAACCCGCCTAGGGTCGTTAACGCTTTGAACCCTGAAGCCGTTTCGCCTGAGATTATAGCTGAGCAATTCCGTAACGTCGTACTCGTCGTCAACGACCAAAATTTTCCTAGACTGTCCGAAAGCTTCCATTGAATTTACGATGATAAAGCCCAACATCCAAACCAAATTAGGGCCGTTGGCAATCGCCTAAGCGTTACAATCCCGTTACGCCTTTCGCTTCCAATCGGCTTGCAGGGACAAAACCACGAATCTTATGAAATTAGTTGGCACACAAACAAACGTCATCACTTAAAGTATCTCATCCTGTTGTCATACAACAAGTTATCTTTTACTCAAAGCAACCATCAAAATACTAATATCCGCAGGGTTCACCCCACTCACTCGGCTAGCCTGTCCCAAATTCGAAGGTTTTAATTCGTTTAGCTTCAAGGCGCATTCCTTCTTCAATCCCCGAACTGTCAGAAAATCGAAATCCCTAGGAACCAAGATCGATTCGACGTTATTCAGCTTTTCGACCTGCTTCATTTCGCGTTTCAAATAGCCATCGTAACGTACCCGATACAGGGCTTCCGTCAGAACCGACTCAGGCAATTCCAAGATGCTTTCAGGCAATACCCTATCAGCTTCATTCCTCCTAACCAAGGTCGCCCAAGTCTGCTCCCCTTGCCTATTAGACTCCATCCACTTAACAGCCTCTTCAACAGCCCGCTTCTTTTCCTCAATTTTGGCGATCCTCGACTCGGACAGCAATCCGAACGATTTTGCATACTCCAGCATACGAAGCTCGGAACTACCGTGATTGAATAACAAACGATACTCCGCCCTACTCGTGAACATCCGATAAGGCTCCTGCGTACCCTTGGTCACCAAATCATCAATAAGTACTCCCGTATAGCCGTCATATCGCTTAAGAATAAACGGTTTGTCTCCGCGAACCTTCAAAGCCGCATTCACTCCGGCCATCAGGCCTTGACACGCTGCTTCCTCGTAACCCGACGTTCCGTTGATCTGACCGGCAAAAAAGAGGTTTTCCACCTTCTTTGACTCCAAATTCGGATATATCTGGGTCGGCGGAGCAAAATCGTACTCAACAGCATAGGCAGGACGCAACAAGTGAGCTTTCTCCAATCCTGGAATTGAAGCGATCATTTCCAACTGAGTATCGAACGGCAAGCTCGTGGAAAGGCCATTAATGTAGTATTCATTCGTATTCCGACCTTCAGGCTCAATAAAGAGCATGTGCCGCGGCCGTCCTTCGAATCTTACGAATTTGTCTTCGATACTCGGACAATAACGCGGTCCAGTCCCTTCAATCTCTCCACCATACATCGCCGATAAGTGAAGGTTTCGCATTACAATATCCGCCGTTTCTTGCGTTGTATACGTAATCCAGCACGAAACTTGATCAGATCCAGGCTGCCATCCGGCGAGCGTTTCATCAAATTGTTCCACGTGGAACAATTCAGGATTTTCCCGCGTATCGTAGAACCCGAAGAGCGTTGGATTCGAATCGCCTCGTTGTTCTTCTAGTTTTGAAAAATCGATCGATCGACCGAGAAGACGCGGCGGCGTACCCGTTTTCAATCGTTCAAGCTCAATACCGGCTTCCAAAAAGCTATGCGAAAGCGTTTTTGCCGAATAATCGCCCATACGGCCGCCTTCATTCTTGTTTTTTCCGATATGCATCAAGCCACGCAAAAACGTTCCTGTCGTGATAACTAACGATTTCCCAAAGAACTCCACATCGATGTTCGTGCGGCAACCAACCACAGCATCACCCTTATAAATCAATCCAGTGACCGTCGCTTGGAACACGTCCAAGTTTTCTTGATGCTCCAGTACGTGTTTCATCCGAAGAGCATACACCTTTTTATCGCACTGAGCACGAGGGGACTGGACTGCAGCTCCTTTCGAACCATTCAGCAAACGAAATTGAATTGCCGAAACATCAGCATTCACAGCCATCTCACCACCCAAAGCATCGATTTCCCGAACAATATGGCCCTTGGCCACGCCACCGATCGCCGGATTGCAGCTCATTGAAGCAATCGTATCAATATTGCCACTTAAGATAAGCGTGCGAGCTCCCATTCGCGCTGCAGCCAAGGCCGCTTCGCAGCCAGCGTGTCCCGCGCCGCAAACAATTACATCATAGGGCTCTCCGGTATTCATGGCCGCAGATACATACGCGAAGGGCAGGGGACCTCAAGCGTGAAAGTCTCACGGTCTCGTGTCGCTAACAATTGCGCACTTTTCTACAGTCGACTCGGCGACTCCCTACGAATGTAAACAAATCGTAAATACCAATTAAGTGCCTAACAAAAAACTACTTACCAATGCAAAAAGATGAGAACAAGACGTCTAACACTGCCTCATTATCTATGCGTCCAAGAATCGTTCCGATCGCATCCAGGGCTCCCCGCATATCGCTGGCTATCAATTCAACCGCGTCATCCGTCTCGAATTTCGCCAAGGCCCCCGACAGACAGTCTTTCAATTCGGCCAAAGCAGCATTGTGCCGAGCGTTGACCAAAATCAGATCATCCTCGTCGCTTGAAAAGTGAGAATCGATCAAATCAATCAAAGACGATTTCAATTCATCTAATCCTTCCCCCGTTAAGGCCGAGAATGCTACCTCGCGATAGATATCAATCGAATGGGTAGCCGGCAAAAACTTCCCCAAGTCAACTTTGTTACGAATAACAATACAGTTTGAAGGTTTGAGCCGCTGAGCGATCGACTCCGGCAATTCAGGGCAGGGGAGGGAGCAATCTTCAACCAAAAGGAAAATGTCCGCCTCCTCAGCAAGCTCGATTGTGCGGCGAATGCCTTCGCGTTCGATCCCGCTTTCTGCCTCCCGAAGTCCTGCTGTATCCAATAACTGTATACTATGAGATCCCAGAATAACGCGTTCTCTCAAAAAATCGCGCGTCGTCCCTGGTTCTTCGCTCACGATCGCTCGCTCGAATCCCAAAAGCTGATTCAAGAGAGAACTCTTGCCGGCATTAGGCTCGCCCAAGATTAACGTCTTCACTCCGTCTCTCAAAAAAGCTGCATACTTACTACTATCAATCAAACGGGAGCAAAATTGTATGAGTTCCTGAATACCATTCATATGAGCCGCTTTCTGTTCAGGCGGCAAATCTTCCTCCGGGAAATCGATATAGGCTTCAATCGCCGCAATACTTCTAAGCAGCTCATCCTTGAGCTCTCCCAATTGCCTACCGAAAGCTCCTCTTAGTTGATTATTAGCGGCTTGGATCGCCTTATCGCTTCGCGCCTGAATCAATTCCATGACCGCCTCGGCCTGGGTCAAATCCATCCGACCATTCAAGAATGCGCGCCTCGAAAATTCTCCTGGGTCTGCTTGTCGACAATCGCGTGCGAGAAGATCTTCCAATATTTTCGCCGCAATCAGAGGATTACCGTGACACATAATCTCGAGCGTGTCTTCGCCGGTAAATGATTTAGGTTCCCGATAAAGACAATAAACTACGTCGTCGAGAAGATCGCCATCAATCGAGTAATACGACCCATGATAGGATTGACGGGGTAGGGCAGGGCGCTTGCGACGGAATATCGCATTGCAAAGATTACCGCATTGCGAACCGCTCGCTCTGAGCATAGCAATCGCGCTCTCACCTTTGGGTGTAGAAACTGCAGCTATCGTATCAATATTTTCCATACAACTAATTCAGAATGTCACTCCTCGAAAATATACAAACTTGACTAAGACGAATCTTTTCGCTTCTCCGCGATCTCAGCGTTTACTCAAACCTTTGGAAGAAGAAGCCTATCATCGCAAGCCCGTAAAGGTGGAACAATCGATTGTACCTATCCCTACAAATAAAAAAGGACCGCCGAAGCGGTCCCTTAAAAATACTCTTCAGAAAACGGCTACTCCGTCTTAGCAGCTTCCAACTCTTTCTCCTCAGCTGGCTTCGGATTAACGATCTCGATAACTCCTTTCGCAATACGTTCGGCTATCTCAGGATTTTCCGACAAGAATGACTTAGCCGCTTCGCGACCCTGTCCCACCAATTCTCCTTCATAGGAAATCCAGGCACCCTTCTTCTCCAAAATCTTATGTTCAACTCCGAGATCCACGATTGAACCCATCCGAGAAATCCCCTCGTCGTACATGATATCGAACTCGCAAGAGGTAAACGGCGGAGCGACCTTGTTTTTGACGATCTTCACGCGCGTCCGATTTCCGGTTACAACGCCGGCAGTATCCTTGATTTGTCCAATCCGGCGAATATCCATTCGGATCGAAGAAAAGAATTTCAACGCACGTCCGCCAGGAGTTGTTTCGGGGCTACCGAACATCACGCCAATTTTTTCGCGTATCTGATTGGTGAACATACAGATACATCCCGTCTTATTGACGATTCCGGTCAAACGACGCATCGCCTGACTCATCAAGCGAGCCTGCGACCCAACTGTCGCATCACCCATTTGACCGTCCAATTCCGCTCGAGAAACCAAAGCAGCAACCGAGTCGATAATGATCACGTCGATCGCATTCGAACGAATCAAGGCTTCCGTAATATTCAAAGCGTCCTCCCCGCAATCCGGCTGAGAGACGAGCAATTCGTCAACATTCACTCCCAACTTGCGAGCGTACTTCGGATCCAACGCGTGCTCTACATCGATAAAGGCCGCAATTCCACCCTTGCGCTGAGCTTCCGCGATTACACCCAAACAAAGCGTCGTCTTACCCGACGATTCCGGACCGTAGATTTCACAAATACGACCCCGCGGCAAACCTCCTACTCCAAGAATCAAATCCACCGAGAGCGATCCGGTGGAAATTGTTTCCACCTGCATACTTGTCTTACTACCCAAGCGCATGATCGATCCCTCGCCAAATTGCTTCGTGATCGCGGACATCGCCATCTCTACATTCTTTTCTTTGTTTTCGTTTGAAGGGAGGGGACTGTGTTTACCTTTTGCCATTAGCGTTAGAAATGAGTGTTTAAGTGTTTCGAGTGATTCGAACTCCAATCTGAGTCCGAGCTTTTGAGGGTGCAAGAATAAGCTCCCTAACAATCACGATAATACGAGACCGCATCAGACATTGGCTGTCATAGGGTAGCTTTTTCGGTGCAATCATAGAATTTTTCTCTTAGGACCCCTTTAGAAACCACCTCAAAGCGAAAAATTCTTGCAAGACTATAGCTCCAGCGGTTAAACATAACGGATCTATACCTTAAATTAGGCATAGAATCAGCTAACACGAAAACACTATGAAAATAAAAGCATACTTGAAACCACAGTGCGGTTGGAGCATGGGCGTTCGCGCTATCATGACTAAATACGATCTCGAGTATGAAGATATCGACATCATTAACAGCCAGGAAAACTATGCTGAGATGGTAACGAAGTCAGGCCAGCCACTCTCTCCATGCGTAGAGATTGACGGTATTATGCAGGCAGATGTCAGCGGAGAAGAAGTCGAAGCGTACATGCTGAAGAATAAACTCGTTGGTGGTTCTACCAAAGAAACCGGGTCCCCGACAGACCGAGGCTGCTCGGACGAAGAGCACGAACGCATGCGCGAAGGGCAATCGCAGCCCGTTCGCTTTTTCTAATTAAGATCAAGCATTTCGAGCATTCAAACTCGTCGGAAGGCCGGATCGATCATCCGGCCTTCGTGATCTTCTGGCGTCGCCAGTCCACAACTATCAGCAACCACTTTATTAACTATGAGTTCCATTATTCCATCTCCTCTCTATAAAAAGGAATACGAGCATGACGCGTGCGGCGTCGGCTTTCTCGCCAATATCAATGGCATCAAGTCCCACGACTTGCTCAAAAAAGCGCTTCAAGCGCTCAAAAGCCTCGCCCACCGAGGAGCCGTCGACGCCGATGCGATCACTGGCGATGGCGCTGGCGTCCTCACACAGATTCCTTATCCTCTCTTTCGCGAGTTTCTCGAAGAAAAGGGTAAAAAACTATACAGCGACGAAGATCTAGGTGTCGGAGTAATTTTTCTCCCGAAAGATGACGAATACGCGCAGGCCCGCGCCAAGAAAGTCGTCGAAAACGCGATCAAAGGCGAAGGACTCAGCGTGCTCGGCTGGCGCGACGTGCCGGTAGACGACAGCTGCCTTGGTCAAAAAGCGAAAGAAACCCAGCCACGTATCGTTCAGGTCTTGATCGCCAAGACTGATGACCTCGATGTCACCGCTTACGAACGTAAGCTTTTCCTCGCTCAAAAAATGGCCGAGCGTCAAGCGATGGACGACAATATCGAAGAGTTCTACATCTGTTCGTTCTCGAATCGTACTATCATATACAAGGGCATGCTCAATTCGCCCCAGATGCGTCCTTACTTCAAGGACCTCAAAAACCAGAAATACGAAACTGCTTTCGCGATCTTCCATCAACGCTACTCGACAAACACATTCCCGTTCTGGCACCTCGCCCAGCCATTCCGCATGATGGCCCACAATGGCGAAATCAACACCATCCGCGGAAACCGCAATTTGATGCGGGCTCGCGAACGTTCCAATGTTCATGGCGTTTGGGGCGATCGTTTTTCAGATCTTCGTCCAATCATTCAGCCAGATCTTTCTGACTCGGCTAGCTTCGACAACGCCCTCCAACTCATCACTCTCGGCGGCCGTAGCGCTTTGCAATCGGCCATGATGATGATGCCGCCGGCATGGGAGAACAATGAACAGCTCAGCGAAGAACTCCGCGGCTTCTACGAATATCACGCTTGCATGCTCGAGCCTTGGGACGGCCCCGCAGCGATCGCGTTCACTGACGGGCGATACGTCGCCGCTTCGCTTGACCGCAATGGACTTCGCCCAGCTCGCTACAAGATCTACGACGACGGCACCGTTCTGCTCGCTTCCGAGCTCGGCTTGATCGACGAAACCGACCTAAAAACCGTTCGTTCAGGTCGTTTAGGACCGGGCAAAATGATCGCCATCGATCTCGAGGGTAAGCGCTTTCTCGAAAACGATGAAATCAAAGAAACCATCGGCAATAAACCGAAGTTCAAAAAGTGGTGCGCCGATCACCTGACCGATATCCAGGAATTTTCGAAGAACTCAACTAGCGAACCTGCTAGGTCGAAAGACGAAGACATGCTGCAACAGCTCGCCTTCGGATACGACAAAGACGAATTCAACATCATACTGAAGCCAATGGCTCAAACCGGTATGGAAGCGAGTGGTTCGATGGGCGACGACACGCCTTTGGCATTTATCAGCCATCGCCCGCGTCTTCTCTACAACTATTTCAAGCAGCTCTTCGCTCAAGTAACCAATCCTCCGATCGACTCCATTCGCGAACGATCGGTGATGTCCGTAAACATGTTCCTCGGTGGACGCCTGGGACTTTTCGAAGATATGCCGCAAAGCGCCGGATTGGTAAAAACCCAATCGCCGCTTCTCTTCAACAACGAGGTCGATTCCCTTTTCAACGTTCCGCACCTCAAAGATCGCGTCGTTCGGTTAGACGTCACCTACGACGCATCCGCTGGAGCCGCCGGTCTGCAAAACGCAGTCAAGGCGCTCAAAGCCCGATCGGTATCGACCGTCGAAAGCAAGTCCGCAAAAGTGCTCATTCTTACAGACAGAGCCGTTAGCAAAGACCGTGTCGCTATACCGATGCTTCTCGCCGTTGGCGCCGTTCACCAAATATTGGTCAAAGCCGGACTTCGCATGAAGTGCGATCTCGTCGTTGAAACCGGCGAAGCTCGCGACGTTCACCAATTCGCCTGTTTGCTCGGTTTTGGCGCTAACGCCATCAACCCGCACATTGCATTGGCAGTGATGAAGAATTTCGCCGACAGCGGCGAACTCGAAGGGGTCGACGCCAACCAGGCATACGCTAACTACCGTGGAGCCATCGAAAAAGGTCTGCTTAAGATCATGGCGAAAATGGGCATCAGCACTTTATTAAGCTACTGCCGAGCTCAGATATTCGAAGCTATCGGACTTTCTCAATCGCTCGTCGACGAATGCTTCTTCGGAACGCCTACTCCCATCGGTGGAATTGGATACGAAGAAATCGGAAACGACCTCATGACTCGCCACCAAATGGCTTACGGCGAAGAAGAACCAGCTTTCTCCAGCGCCGGTTATTTCAAAGTCGTTCGCAGAGGTGGCGAATTCCACGCTTGGAATCCAAAGGTAGTCGGCGGCATGCACCGCTTTCTAAAGAAAGGACAACCTGAAGATTTTGCTAAGTACAAAAACGAGGCCGACAATCATCAGCCTTACGCGATTAAGGACTTGCTCAAAATCAAGCTGCCCGAACAAGACGGCGTTAGAATAGAACGAGTCGAACCAATCGAAGACATCCGTCGCCGCTTCACAACCGCTGCGATGTCACTTGGAGCTCTATCGCCGGAATGTCACGAAACTCTGGCTATCGCGATGAATCGGATCGGCGGCAAATCGAACTCCGGAGAAGGAGGAGAAGACCCGCGTCGCTACTCATTACTCGAAAATGGAGATAACGCTTCTTCGGCAATCAAGCAGGTTGCTTCTGGACGTTTCGGCGTGACCGCCGAATACCTCTCTACTGCGAAGGAAATCGAAATCAAGATGGCTCAAGGCGCGAAACCAGGCGAGGGTGGTCAACTACCCGGACACAAGGTTTCGCCAATGATCGCTCGTCTACGTTTCAGCGTTCCAGGCGTTACACTAATTTCGCCGCCGCCTCACCACGACATCTACTCGATCGAGGATTTAGCTCAGCTCATTTTCGATCTGAAGGAAGTTAATCCAAGAGCCAAGGTTTGCGTCAAACTCGTATCCAGTTCCGGTGTTGGAACAGTCGCCGCTGGTGTCGCAAAGGCATATGCCGATGTCATTCTTATTTCAGGACATGACGGAGGAACAGGGGCATCGCCACTCTCATCGATCAAGCATGCAGGATCCTCGTGGGAAATCGGTCTCGCCGAAACCCATCAAGTTCTCATGATGAACGGTCTCCGAAATCGTGTTACGATTCGTACCGATGGTGGGATGAAGACTGGTCGCGATATCATTATCGCCGCAATTCTCGGTGCTGAAGAATACAATTTCGGAACTGCAGCCATGATTGCCGCTAGTTGCGCGATGTTCCGTGTTTGTCACTTGAATACATGTCCCGTTGGCGTAGCAACTCAAAGAGAAGACCTTCGAGCTAAGTACAAGGGCACTCCGGAAAATGTAATCAACTACTTCAACGCTGTCGCCGAAGATGTACGTGCATACATGGCAAAGCTTGGCTTCCGAAAATTGGACGACCTGATCGGTCGGGTAGACCTACTCGAGCAAATCGATGATCCGGAAAACCCGAAAACCCGCATGGTAAACCTAAGCGGATTGCTTCACGACCCCGATCCAAGTGGCGAATCTCCACGTATCCATACGCGTCCGCGCAACGAACGCCTAGGATTCGAAGGATGTATCGATCAAACCATTATCCAAGAATCTAAGGACGTTATCTCTGGACGCGTTGCGTCATTCCGCGGCAAATACAAAATTGGCAACACCGACCGTTGTCTAGGAACACATTTGTCAGGAGAAGTCGCATACATCCGTGGTAGCAATCACTTGCCTCCCGCATCAATCGATCTCAAATTCATCGGTACCGCTGGACAAAGTTTTGGAACATTCCTCTCGCCAGGTATCCGGATGCAGCTTTTCGGCGAAGCCAATGATTACGTCGGCAAGGGAATGAGCGGTGGAGAAATTATCGTTCGTCCAAAGGAAGAAGAAACCTTCGTCTGGAAGGATAACATCATAGTTGGAAACACCTGTCTCTACGGATCAACTGGTGGGCACCTGTTTGCAGCTGGCTGCGCTGGCGAACGTTTCGGCGTTCGAAATAGCGGAGCGATCGCAGTAGTGGAAGGCCTAGGCGATCATGCATGCGAATACATGACTGGCGGATTGATCGTATCGCTCGGTAAAACCGGTTCGAACTTCGGCGCGGGAATGAGCGGTGGACTCGCCTTCATCTACGATGAAGACAAATCTTTCGAAAATCTCTTCAATCCCGAATTGATCGGAATCGAACGGTTGGGCGAAAACGCGGAAATCGATGCTTTGAAGAAAGTAGTCGAAGCTCATGCCACGGCGACCCAAAGCCCGTATGCGAAAGCGCTTCTCGAAAACTGGGAGAATACGGTAAGCAAATTCTGGAAAGCCGTACCACATCCAGCTACGCCGGAAACGCCTAAAAACGTTCTCAAACTTGAAACGCTAAATATTCCCGCATACGCGTAAGCGATATTCTAAACTCTTTAACAAAGCGTCTTTCCAGTAACGGGAAGGCGCTTTTTTTGAGCCTAACAACGAGACAGGCCAATCAATTTATTTCCGTTCGTTCGTATCCAGAAATTCCTTCAATCGCTTTGCCGTCTTAGCCCCAATCCCCTCAACCGTAGTCAATTCGTCTAGACTCGCTCGTCTCAGTTTTTCGATACTCTTAAATCGCTCCATCAGAAGAAGCTTTTTCTTTGGACCCAATCCGGAAAAATCATCCATTAAACTCTCGCTAATCTTTCGACTCCGCAAGTCCGCGCTGAACGTATTCGCAAATCGATGCGCTTCGTCACGCATTCTCTGCAAAAGTTGCAACCCTTCATTCCTCAAGGGCAACCGCAAGGGTTCTCGCTCGTCTGGAAAAATAATCGTCTCATGTTTCTTCGCTAAACCGATAACCAAAGGGGGATCCAGTTCCTGGAGAAGAAATGACTTAATCGCGGCGCCAACCTGACCTCGTCCACCGTCGATCACTACAAGATGCGGAAACGCTTTCTCTTCATCGAACAAGCGGCGATAGCGCCTTCCTACAACTTCTTCCATCGATCGATAATCATCGTTGCCCTCGAATCGTTTAATTTTGTAGCGGCGATATTGTTGCTTGTTGGGACGACCATTTTCGAAATGTACCATCGATGCCACTACGAAGGTTCCGGAAATATGAGATATATCGAAACATTCCATACGAGTAGGTAGAACGTTCAATTCCAGTTCCTTCTGCAAACTCTTCAATGCATCTAATGTATCCGTCTTAACACGTACGTCGCGTTCAAATTTTCGCGTCTTTTTTAGCGATGCCTCCAGGGCAAAAATGATATCCCTCAGTTCAGCAGCTTTTTCAAAGTGCTTTTTCTCAGCTGCAACCGCCATTTTTTCTTTTAAGTCGGCTAACCATTCGCGCGATTTCCCTTCGAGAAAAGAACAGGCCTCATTTATCCTCAACAGGTACTCCTCGCGCGTCACGATATTATCGAAACCATACAACTCCGCTCGCACGTCCTCATAAAGTCGATACTTGCCACCTTCTAGAGTCTTCGGATTTGAATCACTCAACAAAACGCCAAACTGCCTACGCATTTCAGCCAGGGTTTTCCGAATATGCTGAGCATGCGGAAACGGACCGAAATAACGCGCTCCATCTTCTTTCTTAAACCGAGCTAGAGTGAACCGCGGAAGCACTCGCGTTTGATCTACTCGAACGAGAAGAAAACGTTTATCGTCTGTAAAATCCGTATTGTACTTCGGCCGCCATTTTTTGATGAGGTGTCCCTCTAGAATCAAAGCCTCTGGCTCGGATTTCACTTCAATTATCTCAAAGTCACGGATCATTTCAACCAAAGCCCTAATCTTCGGCTGACGAGTAAATGCCCGAGAAGGCTGGAAGTAGGTCGATACCCGCTTTTTCAAGCTCTTTGCCTTACCCACGTAAATCACGGAACCCAATCGATCCTTCATGAGATACACTCCAGGTGTCTCAGGCAGTCTTCGGACTCTTTCTTTCAAAATACTCGACGCGACCATTGGCTTTTTTACTAAACTTACCCTAGTTTTCCATCAAGCCAAGACAGGCCTTATCAATATTTTCCGCAATTTTTCAATGATCGCTCCTAAAAAATTCATGCTTATCACCTTGGGTGAAGAACTCCTCCTCGGACTTACCCGAAATGGACACCTCACTTACATTGGCGATCAACTGAGACAACGTGGAGTGACTCTCCATAGCAACTACACCATTTCCGACGAGGGCGACGACATTCTCGACCAATTTGAATTTTGCTGGAAACGAGCGGATGTCCTAATAACTACAGGTGGACTGGGTCCAACCGTAGACGATCGCACGAAGGAAGCGGTGGCTGAAGCTCTCGGAGAAAACCTAGTATTCGACGATGGTGTTCTCGATGCCATCAAAAAGCGGTTCGAGCGAATCGGTAAACCGATGAGCGACAACAACCGCAAGCAAGCCTTTCGTCCTGAAAGCGCGGAAATCATACCCAACTCTCGAGGTACTGCTCCAGGACTTTGGCTGAACAAAGGAGGGAAGATACTTATCATGCTGCCTGGTCCTCCCAATGAACTCGAACCGATGTTTGCAAATCAAGTTATACCAAAACTTGAAGCTCTCCAATGCATCGAAGATCAGGAAAACTATCTTCAGCTAAGAACAATTGGAGTAGGGGAGTCACAGTTGGAAACTGATTTTCAACCTCTCTTTGATAAGTACGAAGGTCTCCAAGTTGCCTATTGCGCCCATCAAGGTCAGGTTGATTTTCGTATTAGCTATCCCGGTACGGAAAATCGGATGGACCAACTTCTCGAAATCGCCGAAACCTGCAAAAAGCAACTCGGCGATCAATTTCTCAGCTTAGGTCACCACTCCGTTTCGGAAGTCATTTCCAATATGCTCAAAGCGCGAAGCAAAAAGCTTGCTCTAGCTGAAAGCTGCACGGGCGGCTTTATCGCGAATACGTTTACTGAAATCCCAGGATCATCGGAATTTTTCCTCGGTGGAATTGTAAGTTACAATAATAACGCCAAACAAGATCTACTAGACGTCCCCGAAGAAATGATACAGCAGCATACGGAAGTTAGCCAAGAAGTTGCTATTGCAATGGCTAGTGGAGCCGCCGAGAAATTCGAATCCGACTACGCATTAAGCGTTACCGGTTACGCTGGTCCAACTGGAGGAACACCTGAAAACCCTGTCGGTACAGTTTACATCGGACTTCATTCTCCACGGGGAATTTGGGCCAAACGTTTTCAATGGAAAGCTTCACGAGCATCCATTAAAATCCGTGCGCTAAACGCAGCATTAGACCTTCTCCGGCGAGAATTAATTGCCGCGAATATTTCGGATGCCGATGCCAATCTAGATATTCGCAAAGAAGCCAAGAGCATTTTGAGATCATTGAGCTAGGTCTATTCGTTAAACCTATTCAATAAACGTAGGGTCTTTTTTTAGGCCTAAGTGATTGCCAAGCTGGAATCTCTACTTTTTTCTACGGTCCCATAACTTCACAATGGAAACTCGAAACGCAGCGAGAGACACTTTAAATCGTCCCCTTAGAGATCTACGGATCTCGGTGACAGATCAATGCAATTTCCGCTGCGCATACTGCATGCCCAAAGAATTATTCGGGCCGGATTATTCGTTTCTTGGAAAAACGGAAATCCTCACGAATAAGGAAATCTTAACCTTAGCTCGTTCTTTCGCAAAGCTCGGAATCGAGAAAATACGGCTCACAGGCGGCGAACCCCTATTAAGGAAAGATCTCGTATCGCTCGTAGAAGAACTGAGTGGAATAGAATCCATCAATGATCTATCGCTCACTACAAATGCATCTCTCCTCCCAAGATACGCTCAATCCCTCAAAGATGCAGGACTTTCTCGAGTAAACATCAGCCTAGACAGTCTAGGCGAAGAGGCGTTCAAGCAAATGAGCGGCGGACGTGGTTCGGTTCAAGCCGTACTTGAGGGTATCGATGCGGCGATTAGGGCTGGCCTCGACCTCAAGGTAAATATGGTAGTAAAGAAAGGGGCAAACCATACCGAAATTCTTCCAATGGTTCGCTACTTTCGGAAACGTCGCGTTACGCTGCGTTTCATAGAATATATGGACGTGGGCAATACGAACCAATGGAAGCTAGACGAAGTAATTTCCGCTAAAGAAATTTTGGATACAATCGGAAAAGAATTCGAATTCGGACCATTGGATCCAAACTATCGTGGCGAAGTTGCGAACCGGTTTCTATTTAAGGATGTCCCTGTTGAATTTGGTATTATAAATTCAATTACCAAACCATTTTGCAGTAACTGCAATCGAGCGCGTCTTTCGGCTGACGGGAAACTTTACACCTGTCTTTTCGCAACTAAAGGTCACGATCTCAAATCGTTAGTGAGAAGCAATCTTAGCGAAGAAGCGCTTACTCAAACGCTTTCGGATATTTGGTCTCGGAGAACGGATCGCTATTCTGAAGAGCGAGCTGATGCAGACAACGACCGAGAAAAAATCGAAATGTCTTATATCGGCGGATAACGCGTTTATCTTATCCTTTTCCGGCTATGCCGAAGTAATTAAGGAGCCAAACTTCTTTCCACACACGATAGCGTCCTTCCCACGTAATCCGGCCCATTTCTTCCTGTAGATGATGCGGCACAAGAAAACCCGCTTCGATATTAATTCTCTCCAAAACACCTTGTTGACGATTAATATCGTCGATCGGATCGATTTCATAAGGATCGATTTCCAATTCTTGGATACGTTTCTCGTGATGCCTTAGTAATTTTTCCGCGCTACGAGACCAAGGCTTACGGCGAACATTCCAATTTTCAGGATAAAACCCACCATAAGGCGTATTCAAATTATCCGTAATTAATCGTTCGTTGTCCGAAGTCTCCGAGGTAAACGATAGGCAATGGTTTATTATACCATTGGGTTGAGGCAAAAAGAGGATTTGGGCGCGAATCGAACCCCTTTCATTTTGGTAGATTGAAGATCGCAAAGTAACGCCTCCCCCTAGTTCCGCGACGAGGGCTTGACGTTTCTTGAAATTCTCAGCGCGTAGCCAATCACGTAACTCAAGCAATTTTCGTTGGGCCGGCCATTCCTCTCCAGTGCTATTATTGCGGAATCGAGGAAATAGGGCTAGAGTGCTCTGACTCATCGCGTTAATCGCCACCCAAGTATACAAGGTTTCTAAGAGCAACCAACAAAGAAAGAAGATAATGGCTAAGACCCAAAACGGTCGAGCTGCCCAATCCATTTGATGAACGAAAAATGCAAGTCCTGCTGAAACGCAAACCCAACGAGACCATCGATTCAGAATTCCAATACCGATCGAACTAGTCCGATTATTGGCGAATCCAATAAAGATGGATAATACGATTAGCAGTGAGACAATAATCTCAATATCGAATTTTAGGTACTCATTCATGAATTTGGAGGTGAATGGCGAAAAGCATGCACGCCTAATTGTCAAGAGCGGCTCGGTTTACAGGCTGCAAAAAACCCGCATCCTAAAAAAAACACGGGTTTCGAAAATTTGCGCTCTCTCGAATTTTTGCGAAAGATCAGGTATAACGAACGGGCATTATAACGCAGAGGAAGCTTTCTAAGGTCTTGAAGACACCTGGACTAACCTCGTCCTTCAGTTCAAAGAAAATCTCGTCCTTGGTCAACGCCTTGAGCGGATCCATTAAAAATGCCGGATTGAATGCTACTTGTAAATCGGGACCACTGTAGTCGATCGCCAGAGATTCGTGAGATTCGCCGAAATCGGGACTCGAAGCGCTAAGCTCCATCAGATTATTACTGATCTGAATCTTTACGGAATTCGATTTGTCAGTGGCGACCAAAGCAGCGCGATGGATCGATTGAAGGAATAGCTCCCGTTCGACCTTAATCCGTTGATGCGTTTCCTTGGGAATTACCTGTTGATAATTCGGATAATTTCCTTCGACTACTTTGGAAACTAATTGGATATCTCCGACGAAACCATCCGTTTCGTCTTTGGTGTGAATTTGGAAAGCTACTCGACGATCATTGAAATCGATTTTCAAGCTCTCGCCTTTGTCTAGCAATCGGGTAAGTTCGGATACTGTCTTAGCTGGCAAAATCAAGCTTCCGGAAAGGCCTTCGCCAACTTCCATTTCGTGATCGATTTTCGCAAGACGGCGCCCATCAGTAGCGACCAAGCTAAGTCTGCCCGTTCCTTCAGCATCCTCGGACTCGGTGAAGGTGAAATAAACGCCGTTGAGCATGTACCGAGTTTCATCGGACGATTGCGCATAGGAAACGCTTTTGAGCATGCCTGCCAAAGTCGCTTGCTCGATGGTGAATGATCGATCGTCGCTGAATTCCGGAAGAGCGGGGAACTCGTCTCGGCCAATGCCCATGATTTTAAAATTCGATCCGCCAGAAGCGATTTTAACCTGATTATTAGCAGCCGCTTCAACCTTTACGTCGCTGTTAGGTAACTCTTTAACGATCGTCGCTAGCCTTTTCACTGGCAGCGTTATCGATCCTGGTTCTTCCACGTTTGCCTTAATTCGGGCACATATTCCGAGGTCTAGATTCGTTGTCGTCAACGAAAGCGTTTCTCCATCGGCTTCAATGAGCACGTTGCTGAGGATTGGCATGGATGCCTTGGATCCGACTACGTTGAGAACTTGCTGAAGACCGTTGCTGAAATGGTCGCGGTGGATTTTGAATTTCATTGGGACTAAATTAGGCGGAATTTCAAGTTACTGACAATTCCAATGAATAGAGAATTAATATCTTATAAAGATTCTTAGTATTACTATGCTCTGTTAGTATGATGAATAACACAGTCAAAGCATTGAATGACAAGGAATAACTAGTGGTTGAGAATGTTGATTGGTATGTGAACGGTTGGGTAATTCACATCAACATGTTAAAAACTAATTAAATTTGGAGCTTTGTTGCGAGGTTTTTCACGGGTTATTAGCAGGCGTTTTTGAGTTGATTTGGCTGAATATTCTTATTGTTTGGCTTTTGCTTGATTTCGAATGCGTCGCATCATGAGAACGTGGCGGATAACGCCATAGAATAGGTAGCCAAGAAAGATAAGAACCAAGGCGTATTGCTTGTACATGTAGATTAGAGTGACGCACATAAGGAGGAGGACGAATGTCCGCAAACGTACTTTCGTGTTCCAATCGATTTCCTTGAAACTGGGATAGCGAACCGGGCTGATCATGAGGTACGAAATGAAGATCATCAGAAAGGGAAGGGCGATGGCCCATCTTTGCAGATCATGGGTGGTGATTACGAGGACGAGCGTGGCGATCATTCCGGCAGCCGCGGGAACCGGTAACCCTATGAAATCGCTGTTGGTGCGATCGATGTTCGCCGGATAGACGAGCGGGTGGGTGATAACGTTAAACCGTGAGAGCCGAACTCCTGCGCAAAGCAAATAAATGAAGCTCAAAAACCAACCGATGTTTTTGAAAAATAGGCTCTCTTCTGGGTTGAGGATCAGAAACAGCACCATCAAAGCAGGCGCGACTCCGAAGGAAACCATATCCACGATAGAATCGAATTCCTTGCCGAAAAGCGATTCTCGTCCGCCCATCCGTGCGACGCGTCCGTCGAGTGAATCGCAAACCATGCCTCCAAGGATGAAAAGGACTGCTTGGGTGTAGAGTTCCGAGGGACTTTCGAGTTCTACGTCGAGCATTACATTGTAGCGGGCTTGGATGCATTTCATGATCGCCATGAAGCCGCAAAATAAATTGCCCGCTGTAAACAAGTTAGGTAGTAGATAAATTCTACTCGCTTGCGAACTGTCGAGGCTCGCTGTTTCTTTTTCGTCTGAGCTCAAATTAGTCGGATCGCGTCAGGGTTTCTAAATATTTCCAGAACGAGGAGTGCTGCTCGATTAATTGCGCCTCCGAAATGGGAAGCTTCGTTCTAAAGATAAAATCGGTAAGCGTGTTTTTGTGAAGAATGCAAATCGTGTGCAAGTTAATGCCATTACGCTCGAAGTAGAGTCGGTATTCACCGGAATGGATTCGGTAGATGGTTTTTTTTCCGCGTGAAAATGACCCGAGAGGTTCTTTCGGATTATTTAGCTGCGCTTCGGTCAATAGGCTAAGCGGTGAGATTACATCGAGTTGCACGAGCGTATCGATTTTATGAAGTTCTGTTAAACACTGATCGCTGAAAGTTACCTGGAACATGGTGATGAGCTTATTAAAACCTTAGCATTGATTGGATTTCATGCGGGAGGCAATAGCGTATTGGTGTTTCTACCAACTTCGAAATATTACAAAGGTTTGCTTAAACGCCCCTTGTAACTTCGAGCGAGTTCGATGTTCGCTTCCATCGCCCCTTCGGTGTTCTGACTTCGCAGCAAAGGTGTCGCATCTCCGTTTTTTACTAAGTGCTCAAGCACTTCCATTTGAAGAAGATTGATCAGCATCGCACCGGCTAGAGTAGAAGTTGGCCCGCCTGATTGGTCGCGATCGGGCAATTCAACCGTTACGTCCCCCATAAAGCCACAATTGTCCAAAGTGTAGTCGGCAACTTCATACAGTTTTTGACCCGAAGCATTCGTGGTAGTGACTTGCTGCGTCATCGTCATAGAAGTTAAAGCGATAACGGTCAGTCCTTTTTCCTTAGCGTATTCAGCGATTTCGATTGGTGAACAATTCTTACCGGAATTCGAAATAACGATGATAAACTCGCCTGTCTTTAAAGCGTGATTTCGATCGTAGCGCGCCGCTAAAGCTTTTCCGTAGCCCGGCAAGTTCTCAATAAACCCTCCAGTCGTATCCAAAATAGCGCTGACGCAAACAAGTCCACCTGCGCGTCCAACCATTTCGCGTGCAATGATTTCCGAATGTCCGCTACCGAAAGTATGAATAACGCCGCCGGAAGCCACGGATTTCGCCATTAAGGGAGCGAGCGTTTCAATCGTGGATTGATTTTGCAGAAAAACGCGTTCGAGCAACGCCGTTGACGTTTTGAAATAACTTTCTTTGAGCATAGGAGAGAGATTGGTCATCAAGAACCCCAGTTTGAAGTCTTAGATTGCGATAAACCAACATTAAGCGAATCTACTGCAACGAAATTCACTTAGATCTTGGATCTAATTAACTGTTTTCAGCCTAACATTAATATTACAGATTAATCGAATATGAACCAATTGGATCAATTAAAACGCGTTACAACAGTAGTTGCCGATACAGGCGATTTTCAAACAATCAAGGAATATGCGCCGCAAGATGCGACGACCAATCCAACCTTGATTCTTAAAGCGGTCCAAAAAGAAGAATATGCCGCGCTCGCTGATAAAGCAGTCGAAGCTTATAAAGATAGTGATCTGTGTGGGCAGGCCTTGACAGATGCGATTGCCAACGAACTTTTGGTTCTTTTCGGTATTGAGATTTTAAATATAGTTCCTGGTCGCGTGTCGACCGAAGTGGATGCTAGATTGTCTTACGATACGGAAAGCACAGTTGATAGAGCCCGCGAAATTATCCGACTATACGAATCTAAAGGAATAAGCCGCGAGCGTATCCTGATCAAGATCGCTTCAACTTGGGAAGGTATTAACGCCGCTGCGATACTTGAAAAAGAAGCTATCCACTGCAACCTAACGCTTTTGTTTTCGTTGGTCCAAGCGGTGCATTGCGCGGAATCGGGTATCACATTGATCTCGCCATTTGTCGGACGGATTATGGATTGGTTTAAGGCTAAATCCGGACAGGAATATGCACCGGTTGAAGATCCAGGCGTGCAATCAGTTCAAGCTATCTACAACTACTATAAGAAGTTTGGATACAAAACAGAAGTGATGGGAGCAAGCTTTAGAAACAAGGGTGAAATCACAGAACTTGCTGGATGCGATTTGCTTACTATTTCGCCTGGCTTGCTCGCCGAGTTGCAATCGAGTACCGATTCGATCGAACGAAAAATCAGTCCAGAAACAGCGCAGAAAATGGATATCGATCGTATTGAAATTACAGAAAAATCATTCCGATGGCTATTTAGCGAAGATGCTATGGCAACTGATAAAACAGCCGAAGGTATCCGGAATTTTGCGGTAGATATCCGTAAACTCGAAGCGATGATTCAGGAAAAATTGGCGTAGTTGAAATAAGGTGTACAGCTATCTTGCCTGTGGAGGAACAGACTGGAAGCCTGTGCTACTTTTATTCGGTTGATGCCTCAGGCTAAAGCACTGAGCTACACACAGTTCAACTAAACCAGTTTATTTTCACGTATCCAGTTTATGGCCTCTTCGCTTGATTCGAAGAAGCCATCTAGTTGAGCTTCATAGGCTAGGGAGAGAATTTCTTTAAAAAGAATCCCAGGTTTTAGGCCAATTTCAATTAAGTGGCGACCTAGTAATATTGGTTTCGGAGCAGAATCGTTTACTGCGAGTTCCGCTATTCGATTTGAATAGTCCGCCAATCGTTTTTTCTGTTCCGGAGAAACGAGAGGGGGTCGCCCCAAATGATCCGAGCGCATTACGTAATGCAATTCATTTGTAGTTGCAGGATAAATACGTCTGGAAAGGCGTCGTAAACTAGAATCGCTTGGGGGTCCGTCTTTGAATGAATTGAGAAAGTGATGGTTTTCGGCGAGCTTTCGTACTTTCCCGGCTATAGCGATCGGAGCGCCTATTCGTTTGAGTAGGCTTTCGGAAAGCCAACCGCTGTCTTGGTCGTGACCAGGACTAATCCAACGAAGCTTTCCGCCTTTTTCGGCAAAACGCGTTTGGCGAGATTTTCCTAAGTCGTGGCAAAGCGTTCCGAAGATCAGAGTTGTTCGAAGTGATTCGTCGAGATCTTTCCAGTCGGTTTTCTCAACCAATGCGTCAAGACAATGTAGGGTGTGAGTAAATACATCGCCTTCAGGGTGCCACTCGGGATCTTGAGGCAATCGGAGCAAAGCATTGATTTCAGGAAAGAATGCGATCCAGCCGCTTTCCTTCAGAGCTACCATTCCCATTGACGGGATTCTAGATTTTTCGGCCCACTTACGCCATTCTCCCCAGATACGTTCAAGGGCGAGCGTTGAATACTCGGACTTCATTTGCTTGCAGAGTTCTGCGGTATCGGGATGAAGCTTTAATCCGAAGCGCCCGGCAAATTGAACCGCTCTTAGCGCTCGCAACGGATCTTCCGAAAAAGCGTCGCTTACGTGACGCAAAATTCCGTTCTTAAGATCGGCCTGGCCGCCGTAGTAATCGATAATGACCTCTTTGTCAGGATCGTAGAGAAGGGCGTTGATGGTGAAATCGCGGCGGCGTAATGCCGTTTTTTCGTCGAGAGAGATATCGGGATGGATTTCGAAGCCTCGGTGACCTGTCCCGGATTTCGATTCAGTGCGTGGTACGCTAAAGTCGTATTCCGAACCATGCCGCCATAGTTTAACGACAGCGAACGATTTACCGACTCGATCGGTACGGCCAATTGTCTGAAGGGTATTCGCGATTGTGTCTAGTTCGAGTCCGTAGACTTCCACGTCGAAGTCATTTGGTTTTTGTCCAAGCAGAGCATCTCGAACACAGCCGCCAACTAACCGACAGGTGGCGCCCCTTTCTTTAAGAAGAGCAATTGCTTCCTTCAAATTTGGTGAGATTTGAAGAGAAAACGACGTTTTGCGTGGTGAAATGGTCATTTAATGGCATTACTCGGAAGCAGAGCTAAACGCTAAAGCAACCCAGCCTACGATTAAACTCAGTCCGCCAAGGGGCGTAACAGGCCCAAGGATTGAGGGTCCGCCGAGAGCTAGGCCGTAGAGTGATCCAGAGAAGAGTAAAATCCCTGCCAGCCACGTCCAGGCTGCAATGGTTGATTGTCGCGATTGAATTCCGCCAGATCGGAACGCCAGGGAAAAGAGGGCCACAGAATGGACCAAGTGATAGAGAACTGCCGTTTTCCAGGCTTCAAGCATACCTTCTGCAACCAATCGGTCGTTGAGAGCATGAGACCCAAAAGCTCCCAAAGCAATGGCGATGGCAGCGGATATGGCGGCGATTTTCAGGAAATTCATATTAATCTAGTTGGTTAGAAGAAAACTGGAAACAATAGCGTTCTCTTAGAGAACATAAATCATCCCGTTACTGGAGACGAATCAAGTCAAGACGTAGGAATGAGCGTTTAGCTTTACTCAAAGGGATCTCGTAGCAGAATGGCATTCTGGCCTCGACTCGAAGCGGTGAATTTTGCATCGATCAAGAGTGCTTTGGAGTATCGCTCGCAAACGACCAATTAAACTCCAACCCGATATGAAGATCCGCTTCGCCATTCTTGCTACTACCGTTTTCGCCTTAGCTGTGTCGGTTTTCGGCCAAAATTATAGTCTTAACCTAGACCTGACTTTCGACACGAAGTACGTCTTTCGCGGTCAGCAATTAGCGGATAACGTTTTCCATCCGTCGATTGAGTTCGCTCAGGATGATTTATATTTGGGAATATGGGCATCGCAGCCACTGGAAAACCGTGGTCGGCCTGAGCGGTGGCAAGACGAGGTCGATTTTTACGGAGGCTACGGGTGGGCCATCAACGAAAAGACCAGTTTCGATATTGGCGGGGCTTACTATTATTATCCAACAGGCGATAGCACGATTGAGCCCTATATCGGGATAATTCGCGAGGTTTCGGGAATTGAGACCTCGCTCTACCTGTACCGGGATCTAGATTTGGACACGACGACTGCTGAGGGATCCGCGAATTACAGTTTGCCGCTTGGAGGAAACGCTTCGGTAGATCTGGGAGTGAACCTGGGAACGGTGGACGTGGACAGTCGAGGAAGCTATTTTTATTATGGAGCGGACGTGGTGGTGCCTTTCGAGCTGAACGATAATGCAGTCTTTTCTATAGGCGTTCATTACTCGGATAATGATATCGGTTTCCTCATTCCCGACAGTCATTTCCACGGGTCTACTTCCATAACGATTGGCTTTTAACGCGCTATCGGTTCATCCGATTCGATCCAAGCGTCAGATTCTCGGCAAAAAAGTCTCTCAAAATCATTGACAAGCCTTCGAGAGGGGGTAGGAGTTTTCCTCTTTTTCTCGAAATCCGATGAAAACATTTTCAGCCAAAAAGGAAACCGTTAAACGCGATTGGGTCATTATCGACGCCAAGGATCAAATCCTAGGCCGATTGGCCGTGAAGATTGCTAATCAATTACGTGGACGGAATAAGCCAACTTACACTCCTCACGTCGACACCGGCGATTTCGTTGTTGTTATCAACGCCGACAAGATCGTTCTGACAGGTAAAAAGGAAGAGCAGAAGAAGTACATGTTCTATAGCGGCTATGTTGGCGGCGAGAAGTATTTGAGCGTTTCTCAAATGCAAGAGCGCCGTCCGGACTTCGTCGTGAAGCACGCGGTTAAAGGCATGCTTCCAAAGAATCGTCTTGCTGCTAAGATGCTCACGAAGCTCAAAATTTTCGCTGGCGAGGAACATCCTCACGAAGCGCAACAACCCAAACCAATTTCACTTTAGTAACTCTTCCCTGACATGGCAGAAGAAAATAGCGTTTATCTAGGAACTGGCCGCCGCAAGACAGCGGTTGCTCGCATTCGCCTCACAGAAGGCACGGGCCAGGTAGTAATCAACGGCAAGACTGTTGATGATTTCTTTTCTCACGAGAATTTCTCGAGAGCAGCATTGCTTCCGTTCGCGACGATCGATGCGAAAGAAAAGTTCGACGTTAAAGCCACCGTACAAGGGGGCGGCGACAGCGGACAAGCGGGAGCTTTGGCTCTTGGTATTGCTCGCGCATTGCTTAAATTCGACGTTGAGCTCCGAGCGGCCTTGAAACCAGCAGGTCACCTGACTCGCGACCCTCGAATGAAGGAACGTAAGAAGGCAGGACAACCAGGAGCGCGCAAGAAGTTCCAATTCTCGAAGCGCTAAGCCGACTCAAAAATTCAATTTTCGACAAGGCCCTCTCTGGTTATTCGCCAAAGGGGGCCTTTTTGTTTTCACATAACGACTGTAGAAATAGTAGATTTTATAATGTGCGGGAAAAACGCATAGGATCGTCGATCAGCCAAAAATCGACGTCTCGACTTCAATCGCGAAACCTCAAACAGAAATAGAACAATGAACGCAGCAATCGTAGGCGCATCCGGATACGGCGGGGAAATTCTCGTCAAACTGCTGGCAGCTCATCCGAAGGCCAATCTCGTATCGGTTACTTCAAGGAGCCAAGCAGGCCGCAAAGTAAGTGAAGTGATTCCCGAATTGCGGGGCGTGCTCGACGATATGGTTTTTGATGTTTCCGATGCTCAGGCAATCGCTGCTCGGGTTGATTTGGACTGTGTTTTCCTAGCGCTTCCGCATGGCGCAGCAGCGGAGTATGCGAGAGTGATTGTCGAAGCGGGAAAGCAGGTTATCGATTTCAGTGCCGATTTCCGGATTTCCGATCCGGCGATCTACGAGGATTATTACGGTCAGCCGCACCCGGATGTGGAATTACTCCAGGATGCGCAGTATGTGCTTCCTGAAATCACTGAAGACGGTTGGCAATCCAAGAAGCTCTTCGCGTGTCCCGGATGTTATCCTACCAGTATTTTAACACCGCTTTTTCCGCTGCTTAAAGCGGGTATTGTCGGCAAGCAGCATATCGTTGCCAATTCATTCAGCGGAATTAGTGGCGCCGGAAAGCAAGCGAACGAAGCGTTCTCGTATTGCGAGGTTAATGAAAGCGCCAAGGCTTACGGAATTCCCAAACATCGGCACTTGAGCGAAATCGAGGAGCAGCTCGGAATGGCGGGCCAGGGTGAAGTGATCATTCAATTCAATCCGCACCTCGCTCCAATGAACCGGGGAATTGTCACGACCATTACAGTACCTGCAGGCGATTCTACGATCGAACAGCTTTACGAAGTTTGGGAAGCCGCTTATGCGAATCGGCCATTTGTCTATATCCTTCCACCGGATACGCGACCGGAAACGAAGTACACCGTTGGTACCAACCGAGTGGATATTTCGGCAATCAAGGATTCTAGAACAGGTAACTTCGTTATTACCTCTGCGGAGGACAATTTGATGAAAGGTTTAGCAGGCCAAGCGATTCAGATCATGAATCTTTGGCAGGGCTGGGATGAAACGGAAGGGTTAATCCATGTCTAACGAAGTGCATTTCCAAGAGGACACGAACGGCCTTAGCGATCCTAAAGGGTACTTGGCTGCAGCGGTCAGCGCGGATATTCGGGGCAATGGCGGTGATCGCTTGGACACGGGAATCGTATATTCCTTGTCACCTTGCGCAGCAGCAGGTGTTTTTACGAAAAACGCGGTTAAGGCGGCTCCGGTACTGGATTGCGAACGCATCCTTGGTTTAGGTACGCCGATACATGGAATAGTAGCCAATAGCGGAAATGCGAATGCTTGTACGGGGACGCAGGGAATCCAGGATTCTTTGGAAATGATTCGGTCGGCTGAAGCGGCTTGCGGTGCACCGAAAAACGGATTTTTGGTTTGTTCAACTGGTAGAATCGGCGATTTGCTACCGATGGATAGAATCAAGCCGGCGATAGCTAAATTGGGCGAATCCATTGAGAAGGATAGGGCATGTGGAGCTGAGTTTGCTACATGTATTCTTACTTCCGATACACGGAATAAGACATGTACGGCTCAATTCGAAATTAATGGAAAGCTCGTTTCGGTTGGTGGCGCTGCAAAAGGAGCGGGTATGATTCAACCGGATATGGCAACGATGTTGGCATTTGTCACCACGGACATCGCTGCATCTTCTGCCGAACTGAAATCGCTTCTCGTCGAAGCGGTGGACCCGACTTTTAATGCCATCACAGTGGATGGCGACATGAGCACGAACGATACGGCGCTGGTTCTAGCTAATGGCGAATCGGGAGTGACGCTTGATGATCAGTCGAGGGCTTTGTTTAAAGAGGCTCTTTACCGGGTTTGCGATTGTTTAGCGGATAAGATCGTTTCGGATGGCGAACGGATTACGAAAGTTGTGGAGATTCTCATCAGTGGAGCGGCAAGCAATTCGGACGCGGAAAACATTGCTCGGGCGATTGGCAATTCTTTGCTCGTGAAAACTTCTTGGTATGGAAACGATCCGAATTGGGGAAGGTTAATGGATGCTTTGGGATATGCGGATGCTCAGATCGATCAGTATGTAATCGATATCAGCTACGATGATGCGCCAGCTCTTGTATCGGGAGATCCGATACCTAATAATAAACCCAAGTGGAAAGAAGTCGTTTCTCAGTCTCGGTTTACTATCAAAATCGATATGCATCAAGGCGATGGAATCTATCGGTTGAGAGCGAGCGATTTAACTGAAGGGTACGTAGACTTTAACAAAAGCGAATAATCTTCGGAGAGCTATTTTAGGATGATCATGAACATGCAGGACATAATTTCAAAGGCGGCGGTATTGGTTGAAGCCTTGCCATACGTTCAAGAATTCAGAAATTCCGTATTCGTTATTAAATACGGAGGAAGTTTCATGGATGACCCCGATCCGGAAATTAGGGCACGGGTTGCAGGCGACATCGCCTTTTTGTCCGCAGTTGGTATCCATGCGGTTGTGGTGCATGGCGGTGGCAAGGCGATTAGCCGGGCGTTGAGTGAAAAGGGAATTGAAACGAAATTTATAAACGGCCTGCGGTACACGGATGAGGATACCGTAAAAGTGGTCGACGAAGTATTGAGCGGCCAAGTCAACGGCGAAGTCTGCGAGATGCTGCAAATCCGCAATGATCGACCTATCGGGATACCTGGAACGACAGTGCTCGAAGGCGAGAAATACACTGAGGATAGCCAGGGAAATCCAGTGGACCTTGGTTACGTTGGCAATGTGGTTGCGGTAAAGTCGAAGATTATTAAAAAGGCGATTAAAGACGGTTATACTCCGGTGATTTCCCCAGTCGCTAAAGGGATAGATGGTAAGCTATACAACGTAAACGCCGATGTGGCAGCCGCTTGCGTGGCGAGCGCGTTGCGGGCTCGGAGATTGGTTTACTTAAGCGACGTGCCAGGTCTATTGAGAGATCCTAAAGATCCGGATACATTGATTCCTGCGCTTAAAGTTAATCAAGTAGAGAAGCTGAAAGCTAACGGAACGATTAGCCAAGGTATGCTACCTAAGGTCGACAGTTCAATAAAGGCTCTCGATTCAGGAGTTCACCGGGTCCATTTGATCGATGGTAGATTGCCCCATAGTCTGCTATTGGAAATTTTCACCGATAAGGGAATCGGCACTGAGATTTCGCGCTAATTTCGTCGGAATACAGCTTTCCGATAGAACCTTTAAATACAATACGCCATGAACGCTAAACTGGATACCGAACAGCTTTATAAAGATAATGTGCTCGGCAATTATGGATTGCCGCCAGTGACTCTCGTTCGTGGTCGCGGTCTCCGGGTGTGGGATGATGCGGGTAAAGAGTATTTGGATTTTTGTTCTGGAATAGCGGTTACCAGTTTGGGGCATTGTCACCCGAATTTGGTCGAGGCTATTCAGAAGCAGGCGGCTGCTCTGCTCTGCGTGAGCAATCTGTATCGGAACGAGAATCAGGCGAAACTGGCCGCGAAACTCGACGAAAAAGCAGGCGGCGGCGGCAAGTTATTCTTTTGCAATAGTGGAGCGGAAGCAAATGAAACCCTCATCAAATTGTCTCGGCTTTACGGACAAAAGCAATCTGGCGAGGAGGGCAAGCGCTACAAAGTCGTTTGCGCGGAAAATGCGTTTCATGGTCGGACATTCGGAGGAATGAGCGCGACGCCTAAAGCGAAAATTCAAGACGGATTTGCTCCTTTAGTGGACGGTTTCGTTTTCGCGGAGCTAAACAACCTGGCAAGTTTCGAAGCGGCGGTTGACGACGATACTGCTGCTGTATTTATCGAAACAATACAGGGAGAAGGGGGCATTTATCCGGCAAGCGTTGAGTTTCTTCAAGGATTAAGAGCGCTTTGCGATGACAAGGGAGTCCTGCTTTTGATCGATGAAGTGCAATGCGGCGTTGGTAGAACAGGCACGTTTTTCGCCTATGAAGAAGCGGGTATTCGCCCGGATGCTATTGGTATGGCCAAAGGCCTTGGCGGCGGCGTGCCGATTGGAGCGGTCTGGATTGACGATGCATACGCTGACTTGTTTGGGCCGGGCTCCCATGGCACGACATTCGGGGGTACGCCTTTGATTAGCGCGGCTGCTCTAGCGGTACTCGAAACGATCGAATCGGATAGTCTCTTGGAGCAGGTCCAAGAGAATGCTCCTTATGTGATGGAGCGCCTTAGAAGGCTTCAATCGGAATTGCCGGAGTACATTTTGGAAATCAGAGGTTCTGGCTATATGATTGGTATTCAAATAGCGGAGTCACCGATGGATATGGTCGCATTGCTTCGTGAGAAAGGGCTAATAGTTCCCCCTGCGGAGACCGACGTTATCCGTTTCCTTCCTGCATTGACGGCAACGAAGAAAGACTTCGACGAAGCGATAGCGCTTTTTGGCGAGGCTTCGAAAGAACGCTCGGCACTGATCCGGAAGTCAGCCACTGCGTAAATGAAAAACAATTACAACAACGAGATTAAGAATTTATTATGGCTCATTTTTTAAAGGAAACGGATTTTGCGCCTCACCAGGCAGCCGAAGTATTTGCGCTTGCTCAAAGTTTCAAGAAGGGACGGGGACGTCACACGCCTCCGTCGCTTAAAGGGCAAACTTGGGCGATGATCTTCTCGAAATCCAGCACGCGGACACGGGTCTCTTTTGACGTTGGGATCCATGAGCTGGGAGGACATCCAATATTTCTCAACAAGAACGATATTCAGTTGGGACGAGGCGAATCGGTATACGACACGGCGAACGTGCTTTCGCGGTTCGTACATGGCCTCATTGTTCGGACTTACGAGCAAAAGGAATTGGAAGAGCTATCAGAGATGGGAACCATTCCGGTGATCAATGCCCTGACTGATTTTCTGCATCCTTGCCAAACGTACACGGACGCTTTTTCGATGACCGAGCGTTGGTCTGATGGAACGAATCACTTGGAATCGCTCAAGGGCCGCAAGATGGCATACTTTGGCGACACGGCGAACAACATAGCGAACTCCTGGATTCTGGGCGCGGCGATGTTCGGGATGGAGCTGGTTCTTGCGGGTCCCGAAGGCTACGAGCCGGGCGACAAAATCAAACAGGTTCTAGCCGATAGCGGTTACGCTCCCACTTACACGTTCACGAACGATCCTGAAGCAGCGGCTCGCGATGCGGATGCGCTTTACACAGACACATGGGTCAGTATGGGACAGGAAGAGGAATCGGCTGATCGGATTGAAGCGATGAGACCGTTTTCGGTGACGAGCGATCTAATGAAGCTTGGTAAAGCTGACGCGCTTTTCATGCACGATTTGCCGGCCTACAAGGGGATGGAAGTCCAGGAGGACGTTCTATACGGTTCGCAATCCATAATTTTCGACCAAGCGGAAAACAGGCTTCACACGCAAAAAGCCATTATGGCCGTGCTTGCTCAACGAGTGAGAGCTTAAAAATTTGTCCCCCCACGAAGGACACGAATGGACACGAAGCCAAAAACCTGAATTATTATTCGGGCCGATTGAAGTTATGGTTTGAAGGTTGAAACCTTCGTGCCGCTTCGTGTACTTCGTGGGCAGATTTCAATTTTCCTCTATCTATTTATTACTATGAAAATCGCGCTAGCATATTCGGGCGGACTGGACACTTCGGTACTGGTTCGATGGTTGAAGGATCATTACAATGCAGAGGTCGTCACGTTCGCTGCTGATGTAGGACAGGAAGAAGAGCTCGATGGGCTAGAAGAGAAGGCTCTCGCGACTGGAGCGTCGGCTCACTACACACTCGATTTGGTCGAGGAGTTCGCTGCCGACTTCATCTATCCAATGATGCGCGCCAATGCGATTTACGAGGGCCAGTATTTCCTCGGGACTTCGATTGCTCGTCCTTTGATTGGCAAGGCTCACATCGAGCTAGCTCGCAAGGTGGGCGCTGACGCCTTGGCTCACGGCGCGACTGGCAAGGGCAACGACCAAGTTCGGTTCGAGCTGGCGTACGCAGCTTTGGCTCCGGATCTACAAACGATCTCTCCTTGGCGGATGGACGTGTTTCGCAAGGCTTTCCCAGGGCGTACGGAAATGATCACTTACTGCGCCGAGAATAACATCAATGTGGAGGCATCGGCTTCAAAGCCTTACTCGATGGACCGTAACCTCCTTCATATTTCCTATGAAGCAGGCATTTTGGAAGATCCATGGTTCGACCCGACGACTCCAGGGAACAAGGCGATGTATAAGCTAACGGTTGATCCCGAGGATGCTCTTAACGAAGCGCAGTACATAGAACTCGATTTCGAGAAGGGTGATTGCGTGGCAGTTGATGGCGTATCGATGAACCCGGCTCAAACGCTCAAATCACTCAACGCCCTGGCTGGAAAGCATGGTATCGGCCGCGTTGATATCGTAGAAAATCGTTTTGTCGGCATGAAGAGCCGCGGCGTATACGAAACTCCTGGCGGCACCATTTTGATGATGGGTCATAAGCAGGTCGAATCGATCACCATGGATCGCGATCTCGGGCACCTGCGCGATAGCTTGATACCGAAGTACGCTGAACTGGTTTACAATGGTTTCTGGTACGCCCCCGAACGTGAGGCTCTACAGGCATTGATCGACAACAGTCAAAAAAGCGTCACCGGCACCGTTCGACTCAAGCTCTACAAGGGAAACATCACAACTGTTGGCCGAAAGTCGCCTTACTCGCTATACAGCGAGGATATCGCATCGATGGAAGGTGTGGAAAGCGATTACAATCCCGACGATGCTACTGGATTCATCCGTCTTCAAGGCCTCCGTTTAAGAGAGCGTTTCGCGAACCAAAAGCAATTCATCGAACAGTAAGAGTTCTACGCAGTCGTTTAACTTTCAAAGCCCTCGGATAAAATGCCGGGGGCTTTTTGTTTGATCTGTTTGACTGAGACTTGCGATCTGTTCGGGTGGATTGAGTTTCTGATAGACCTTTTGGGCAGTGAGGCTTGCGAGTATGCACGATATGGCGAAGCCGATGATTGCCAGGATGATGATGGGTTGGGGGACTTTGCGATCACCGGTGAGCTCCTTGCGGGTGCCGAGATAGATGAGAGCGAGAGCAAGGGCGGGGATGCCGAGAATCGTTAGCGCTTGGGCGAGAGTGATGAGAGAGACGACGCTGCCTGTTTTTGCTAGGGAAGCGAGCGCGACGAGTAGCCCGACGAGCAGAGCGATAGTGGTGAAGAGAACGGGGCCTCGGTCTTTCAGTTTGGATCCCATTCCTAAGGAGTCGGACATGACGGTCCCGCCGATCATGGCATTGACCAGGAAGGAGCTGAGGGCGCCGCCGAGAATGCCGGCGCAGAAGATGATCTTTGCGCTGGGCCCGAAGAGGGGCTCGAGCTGACGGGCGACATCGCCGACGGATGCGAGATTAACGGGTTGGGCTTGGCCGTAGAAGACGCGCCAAGAAGTGAGCAGAATAATCGCGGTGACGATGCCGAGAATCGAGATACTGAGGATCGAGTCGGTAAGTCCTTGGCGCGTTTCGCTGAGTCCCCAGCCTTTTTCTTTGACGAGGTAAGCTTGGTAGAAAGCACCGCCAACGGAGAAGGTTGTGCCAATCATGGCGAGCAGGGGAAGCCAGTCTTTAGCCTGTATAGATGGAGTTGGCTCGAAGCCTTGGGGCTGAAGGAAGACGACGAGAAAGTTGATCAGAAAAGCGAGCACCATGAGCCCGATGAGGAACTTCATTACCTTCTCGATCGAGCCGTAGAGATTGCGTAGCCGATAGAGGCAAACGACGATGAACAGATTGACGCCTATTAGAATTGCAGCCCGAGCAGCTAGGCTAAGCGGTTCTCCGTCGGAGAGCGATTCGAGGCCGCCTACGAGCGCGATGTTGTTGGAAGATTGGAAGAGGGCGACCAGGACGAAGAGTATCAATCCGATGGCGACGGTGACGGGTTTTCCGAGTCGGGCCGAAAGTTCATCGCAAATGCTGCCTTCGTAGACGACTCCCAGCCGTGCAGCGAGCGCGACCATGGCGATCATGAGGATGGTTGCTACGACGATGACCGGTAGGGCGGCAATGCCGAATGTGGCCCCGACTTTAGAGCTTGTTAGGATCGAACCAGGGCCGAGAACGACCGCAGCGACGATGATGGCGGGACCGACGGATTTGAGGAGTGGTTTCATGGGGTAGGGATTCGAGGGGAGAGGGGGGGATTAGATTTCGGCGACCATTCGTTCGAGCCGCTGGGCGAAATCGACCCAGACACGCCTCCCTTCTCCAGATTCGTCGATATCTTGGCCCGCATGGATCGCGGCCTTTAAGTGCGGTTCGATGGAAAGCCAACCATCGTAGCCAGTGGCGCTGAGGTCTTCTAGAATGCGTTTCTGGACGGGGTCTTCATCGACGTGACAGGTAACGTAATCCACCCCGTTCTCGCCTGGCTTCGCACACTTAATGTGGACATGAGCGATTTGCTCCCGGCAACGTTGGTAGTAATCCCAGGTCGCTTCGATATCGTTGTCGTGTAAGCTGTTGTTGCCCGTGTCGAAGATCAGTTGAAGCGCGGGGTGATCGACGGCTTCGACGAGCTCGAGATAGCCGGTCGCGGTTTCGCCGTAGCCGTTGCAATTTTCGTGTCCCAGAATTACTCCTTCGTCACCAGCGATGCGGGCGAGCTCTTTGAGGCGACGAACGGTTTCCGCCTTCCAGTCCGCTCGGCTTAGGGCGTTGGGATCGGGGTTGGGATAGGACATAATGCGGAGGAACTTAGTGCCGGTTTCTCGCATGCGCGGGGCGACTCGTTTGAGCTCGTCTAGGTCGACTTGGAAATCCGAGCTGATAGGACGTGCCCAATTGGCGATTTGCCCGCCGAATCCCGCTATGGAAATGGATTCTGATTGGAGCCGCTCCCATGTTCGTTTCCATTCGTCGTCGCTTAGATCGCAGACGTTCTTCCCGTCGATGAGACGAAGCTCGATGGCGTTCCAGCCGACTTCTTGCAAAGTGGAAATCTGGCCATCCAGAGTACGTTCAGCTTCGTCGGCGAATCCAGTAAATCGAAAGGGCATAATGCAGTGGAGGTATCTAAGCCTAAGCAAACGAATGGCAGCCCGAGCGTCGACGAAAATTGGCGCTTTATGGTATTTGCTCGGAAGAAAGAAAGGTAGGGCAGGACCGTCGAAGCGGTCCTTTGGAAAAGTTGTAGGAGCGGGTTCACCCCGCGATCCCGCTTATTCTGTCTTATCTAAATCCATAGCATCGCGGCGTAAACCCGCTCCTACAGGTTAGAGACAAAAATTACTCAGCCACTACCGCTTCTGCTTCCGCAGGAATCCTGCTTTGGAGAACCATCGCTTTTTGCAGCCAGTAGAAGTTTTCTTGAGTGATGTTGGCTTGAAGGTCTTCAAGGTAGGTGCGAGCGGCGTCGAAATTTTCTTCCTCAACTGCGAGCGTCGCTAGACGGTAACGGGCTTCGGCGAGGTTGCCGGCGTTATCATTGGAAGCGATGGTCCGGAGAATATCTTGAGCCTTGGCGCTTTGACCTTCTTGCAAGAGAGCCATTGCTTGACCCATTAGAGCGGCGTCCTTGATGGCGTCTTTGGCGGAGCTAGCGGCATCTTCGTAGTAGCCGGCTGCTTTTCCGTATTCGTAGGCTTCGTAGGCTTCGTCGCCGAGTTGCTTGAAAGCGAATCCGCTGAGAGGCTCACCTACTTCGTCTTCGGCGAAGGCGAGCTTGGAGGCGCTGTCGTCGGCCGATGCGTAGCTTTCTTGGACCGAGATCTTGGCGCTGGCGGACATGTACAGGCTGAGCTGATAGATGCCGAATACGACGAAGATGCCGACGATCGAGTAAATGATGAGCTTCTGGTTCTTCTCCCAAATAAGGGCGAGCTGATCTTCGAAATTGGCTCCACTTGCAGCTGCGGCAGCAACTAGATTGCGTTCGTCGCTTTTTGGAGTTGGGTTATTATCTGAGGAATTGGCCATAATACTTCGCCTGTTATTTTGAGAAAAAATGATTGAGCGCGTTTTTGGAGCGATTTAAAGCAATTTCGTCCACTGAGCAGTCCATTCCTTAGGAAATGGCGTATTTTGACGAGATTCTCGGAGTCGCTGACTCAGTCAAATACGACAGTCTTGTTTTCGTAGACCAGGATACGGTTTTCGAGATGTCTAGAAACGGCTGTCGCGAGGGTGAGTTTTTCCATGTCGCGCCCTTTGCGGATGAGATCGCGCACCGTGTTGCGGTGAGTGATGTTGGCAACGGCTTGGTGGATAATAGGCCCTTGATCGAGATCGGCTGTCGCGTAGTGCGCGGTTGCTCCGATCAGTTTGACGCCACGCTTGTGCGCTTGGTGGTAGGGTTTGGCTCCGGCGAAAGCAGGCAGGAAGGAGTGGTGGATATTTATTACCGGTTTTCCGATAGTATCTAGAAAGATGGGCGAGAGGACCTGCATGTAGCGGGCCATTATAACTAACTCGATATCGTTTTGCTTGAGCAAGGCCAGTTGCTGAGCTTCCGCCTCGGACTTGGTCTCTTTCGTAACCGGGATGTGGGCGAAAGGAATGCCGTAATTCTCCGATACTTCTTTTAAGGTCTCGTGATTCGAAATGACCAAAGCGATGTCACAAGGGAAATCCCCTGCTTTCCAGCGAAGGATCAAGTCGTGGAAACAATGGTCCGCCTTCGAGACCATTATAGCGACTTTCGGTTTGTGTCCGGAAATCGCCACTTGGGTTTTCATGCCGATCGAATCGCCGAACGCTCGGAATGCTTTGGCATCCTCTTCAACCGAACGTCCGCCTTCCACTGCCCATTCGACGCGTTGGAAAAAGACGCCCGCTTCCGGGTCGCGGTGTTGGTCGGCGTGGATAATATTGCCGCCGTTTTCGAAAATCCAACTGGAGACTTTCGATACGAGACCCTTTTGGTCGGGTCCGGAAAGGAGGGCGACGATACGTGGAGCGTTTGTAGTCATGGCAGTCACACCGTCGCGACGTTCTTGCGAACGTAGCTCTGTACGGAACGCACGTCGAAGTCCTTTTCCTTGAGGGCTTCGATGCCGGCTACTGCCGCGGTGGCTCCAGTAAGCGTGGTCATTATACAGATATTGTGCAGGTAGGCTTGAGAGCGGATGTGGTTCTCGTCCTTGCGCGGTACCATGCCGGATGGCGTGTTGATGATCATCTGCATCTCGCCGTTCTTGATTAGATCGAGAACGTTGGGCCGTCCTTCGGCGATGCGGAAGAGTTTGTTGGCTTCGATACCGTTTTCCTTCAAATTATCAGCGGTGCCACTGGTCGAGTAAATTTGGAATCCGAGTTTGACGAGTTTCTTGGCGAGCTCGACGGCCTTGGGTTTGTCCTGGTCTTTGACGCTCAAGAATACGTTGCCTCCGACTGGTAGGCTTGGTTTGGCAGCGGCTTGCGTTTTGGCGAACGCAACGCCGAAATCTTCGTCCATGCCCATGACTTCCCCGGTAGAACGCATTTCCGGTCCAAGGCGAATCGTGGAGCCAGGGAAACGGACGAATGGGAAAACCGCTTCTTTGATACACCAGTGCTTGGGGCTCATTTCTTCGGTGAAGTCGAGTTCTTGAAGCGTTTTGCCTGTCATAACCTTAGCAGCGATTTTGGCGAGTGGCATTCCAATTGCCTTCGATACGAAAGGTACGGTGCGTGAGGCGCGTGGGTTGACTTCGAGGACGAAAAGCTGGTCGCCTTGAATCGCGAACTGGATGTTCATCAAGCCGATGACCTTGAGC
>Ga0115000_10000414_pt1 | contig 40211 bp, 36 predicted proteins | sample ArcticOcean_MG_C_6_FD_89690 | JGI IMG/M metagenome (GOLD analysis project Ga0115000, IMG submission 89690) | Marine microbial communities from western Arctic Ocean - ArcticOcean_MG_CB8_128 | ecosystem: Environmental > Aquatic > Marine > Oceanic | place: Arctic Ocean: Canada Basin | collected...
ATCTTGAATATGCTGAAGAACGTAGTGACGGTTCAATTGCTATCAAAGAAATTCAAGGGGAGTAACCGCGTAGCGGTCGCATCCTTCGAATTCCATTGCCATCTTCGTCACGAATTTCAATCATGCCCCTGTGGTCTTCGTCCGATTTTAAAGTGATGACTGGTATCCCGCGTTGATTCGAAACTGTCATTGCGCCGCCGCCAGTTGCTTCTGTTGAGGCAACAAAAATAGGGACGTTTTGCGCGTTGAATAGATTTAAATGTCCACCAGATTCTGAAGCTGCAAGAACGCCCATTTTCTTTCCGGCAGTTGTATTCACGATGATTCCGCCTCCAACTCCTGGGAGCATTCGCATTTCAGAAACTACATTCCCAAGTGCATCTGCAATTTGAAAGCGTCCGTGGCCTTCTTCGTCACTTGCAACAACGGCAACGGGGAGACCAGATTCGTTTTGAATATGCAAGGAAGCATTTGCACCACTTAAGGTTAATGCACCACTAGCGAACTGAGATAGTTCTTCGCCTTTTTCGTTCCAGAGTGAGAAAGTCCCACCATCTGGTGTTGACCAGATACCAGCAACATTCGTTCCGTCATCATCCCAAACGGCAACATCGCCACCGTTTGGCGCGCATGAAACTCGAAGTAAATTTGTTCCCGCTTGGTTGTATAGGTCCACTCTGCCACCATCGTCTGTTTGAGCAATGGAAACAACTGGTGAACCAGATTTGCCAAGTACGTCGATTCGATTCACAATCAAGTGGTCAAGGACAGTTGGGCCAGCAGTATTCGCTGCAACAAGGCCAGCGCTAACAAGGAGTAGGGCAGAAGCACCACGCCAGCGTCTTACGCTTTTTTTCAATGAGCCAAGTTCTTGTTCGATTCGGGTAAGTCGTTCAGAGTTCATGTTACGTATCCTTCATGGCTTTCCACTCTTTAGCGTACAAATCGCTTCTTCGAGGGAGGTAGCCTGGGTAATCTTTCCTAGAATGTTCTATCGTACTTTGACGCACTGTAAATACAGTTATTGCATCGTTACTTTCTGTAAGTATTTCACCATTTGGTGCCACTGCAATGGAAGATCCTCCAATGAGCACCCCGTCCTCTGGTGTGGGTCTGTTTACAGAGCAATAATAACACCCCGTTGTGAGTGCATTTGCAATCCAAACTGGACGCCATTTTGAATAGGTGGCTAGTTCAGTGGACCTTGGCCCGACAATAATATCTGCACCTTTTGCTGCGAGCAGTTGTGAGCCTTCTGGGCGATTCATGTCTGAGCATATTTGGATTCCAATCGTAAAGCCTTCAAAATTAAACACAGGGAACCCATCAATTCCTTGGGCGTAATGACTTGTCTCCCAAAATCCAGGCTCTTCTGGCACGTGGTGCTTTTGGTACGTGCCGATGAGTGTGCCAACGGCATCCCAGAGCAAGCAAGTGTTGTACCGCGTGCCACTATCGTTCAAAATGGCGGCGCCAACAATTCCAATTCCGACCTCTTGTGCACATGCTGATTGCATTCTGCACCGTGGGCCACCAAGCGCCTCAGCGTCAGCGTCTTGTATAACCGTAGAAGACGGCGACCACGGGTTGCATGCAATTTCTGGCAGTACAGCAAGTTGTGCGCCGAGATTTTTTGCTTGGCGCAATCGTTGTACAAGACGTTTTTTTGCGTCTTCGCCGTAAAATACATCGCTAACTAGCGCGATACAAAGTTCTTTCATATAGGTTTCGTTTTCATGTCAGTGATTATGTCAGTACTAGCGTGCATTTTGCGAGGCAATTGCAGAATCTCAACCTACTTACAACACGCGTGGAGGGACTCGAACCCGCAACCCTCGGCTTCGAAGGCCGATGCTCTATCCAATTGAGCTACACGCGCTCGGTTGAGAAGGGAAGTATACCACTCATGACCAATGGACGGTATCATGCCCGCCATGACGATTATGCAAGGTAAAAAAGGTCTCGTTGTTGGTATTGCCAATGAACGAAGTTACGCGTGGTACATAGCTCAGTCGCTCCATAAAGCCGGTGCAGAGTGTGTCTTTACACACTTGCCAGGTGAGAAAATGGAACGGCGCGCACGGCTAGCAATTGAAGCACTTGGGATTGAAAATCCAACGCTCATTTCTATGGACGCTGCAAGCGACGATGATTTAGATCGTGTCTTTGGCGAGCTTGGAGAGATTGATTTTCTAGTGCACTCGATTGCATTTGCAGACAAAGATTGGCTCAAAGAAGGAAAATTCGCTGCAACGCCAAGAGAAGTATTTACGCAAGCGCTCGATATTAGTGCGTACACATTAATGGCGATGGCACACCGTGCCGCACCTTTGATGAAAAATGGTGGTTCTATTATTTCTATGAGTTACTTGGGCGCAGTAAGAGCAGTGCCAGGGTACAACGTTATGGGTGTTGCCAAAAGCGCATTGGAATCAGCAACTCGCTACCTTGCTATGGAATTAGGTGAACAAAACATTCGCGTGAATTCAATAAGCGGCGGTCCTTTAAAAACACTTTCTTCGATGGCAGTTGGCGGATTCAGTTCAATTCTCGATTGGGTTGAAGAGAAGGCGCCATTAAAGCGAAATGTGACAGGCGATGATGTGGGCAATTCTGCAACTTGGTTGCTGAGCGATATGTCATCGGGCGTTACTGGACAAGTGTTGTATGTCGATTGTGGCTACTCTTCAGTAGGGCTGTAGCCGGAAAAGAACCAAGGTCCATCGTGGGTCAAGAACTTTTGTGGGACAATCTCGTCCCGCAGAGCAAGAGTGAGCTCTTCCATGCCAATGCCCGTGTGCGCACTTACTTGAATATTGCAATCAGCCCTTGTTTTTATATCTGATTTTGTAGCAACTGTAATATGCGGCGTTGAAACTTGAAGCCAATCATGTTCAGCATCAGCGATGAGCACTGTCAGTACGCTTTCGGCTATCAATGTTTTTGAAAGTTGAATGGCTTTTTGTTCAATATGATCTTGCGATTCTCGAACGCCAGGAAGGTCGTACATATCAATGACAAGACCGCCGCAGTTAATACGCGCGCCGACTGCGTCTCGGGTCGCCCCTGGCAGTTCATGGACGATCGAAGTATCTTGTTTTGTCAGAGCATTCATAAGCGTACTCTTGCCTGTATTCGGTTCACCAAGAAGCACTACTTTGGGCGGGTGAATAAGATGATTTAATACTGCACTGCGGGCAAGGTCTGCATCAGTCGGTGATGCATTGCGTAGCAGCGCGGGTTGTTGTAAAAGCAATTCGACCGCGAGTGGACTTTTGGCAATAGAGAGTGCATGCAACATTGCTCGCTCGACTGCATTTTCGGCTTCTGGAAACCGTGGGGCATTCACTTTTTGGATGCCTAATGTTTCCAATGTAGTCGCAATTTTATTCAGTATGTGAATACTGCCATGGGGCATAATATGGGCAAGGTCATCTGAAATTTTTACTGCAATTACCTCATCAATATCAGGAATTTGCACAAGTTGCAGTGCGGAATTTGTCCATGACGTTCTACCTGTTAATTGCTGTAAGCAGGTTGTAACATCCCCTGTAATCTGAATAATTGCGATTGCGCCCATTTTTGGAGCAGTGAGCAGAGTCCAAGTTGAATTATCCATCTTCTTCCATCGACATCGAATGGTTTACTGAGATGGCGACTCCTTGAAGTTGTAAATCTGGAATGATTTGTTCGATTAAATCGTCGTCTTCAAATAACAATAAAGCATCACCGCCGGTTGCGATGACTCGTGGGTATGCGCCATAACGCGAGGCATACTGTTCGCTAAGTTGACGAACCATACCTCGAATGCCGTGATACACACCTTGAAGCATTGCTTGCGCAGTATTTTTTCCAAAGGCTTCTTTAAGTGGAGCAGAGAAATCAACTTCAGGTAAGGCTGATGTGCCTGAATGCATCGCAGCGAGTTGCATTTGTGCACCAGGGGCAATTGCGCCACCGTGAAAAGTTCCTTCTCCATCAATGAAATCTACAGTCACGCAGGTTCCTGCGTCAACAATAATAGTTGCCAGTTTCTCAGTATCCCAAGCGGCTGCCGCGTTCAGTAACCTATCGGTGCCAGTGATCGTTTCAGGATCTAAGTGAAGTCCAACTGCTACAGGGATGTCGGTTCCGATTTGCCAGATTTGACGGGAAGTCTGGTCTGCTAATGCAGCAGCAATTTCTTTCCCGGCAGAGTCGTTTGATGCAGCCATCACAATTTGAGGGCTCTCGCCTTCAAGTGATTTCCAGAGCTGTATGGCTAGTTCAACTATCTCGCTAGAGTCACATGTCGCTAGGGGAGTTTGATTGTGAAACTCTTTGCCATCGAATGTTGCGAGACGGGTTCGGGTATTCCCGACAGTAATTGCTAAGAAGTGATGTTCAGATGTCATATTGGTATTGTAACATTGGTATCCTGCTACTTACATGGCAGATGCAACGATAATTGATGGTCGCGCTCTTGCGGGCAAAGTAAAGGATGATTTGACGAGTCGAGTTACGGCATTGCAACGTCAGGGCAAAAATGTCCGTCTTGACGCAGTACTCATTGGGGGAGACCAAGGGGCTCGGATTTATGCCAATAATCAGGCGAAGGCGTGCGGTGCAGTAGGTATTGAGTACGTGCTTCATGAGTTGCCAGATACTTCAAGTGAAACCGACATTATTGCAACTATTGATATGCTCAACGAAAGTAAAGTAGTGACAGCCATTATGGTGCATATGCCAGTCCCAGATGGCGTTGATGCATACGAGATTCAGGCACGTATCTCTTCTGATAAAGATGTTGAAGGTGTGAACCCAGCTAATATTGGAAATATTGTCTTCGGTAAACGTAGCCTTGTTCCTTGCACAGCTCTGGCTGTCATGGAAATGATTGAATCGACGGGGATAGAACTTCAGGGCGCTCGCGCCGTATGTGTCGGAGCAAGTACTATTGTTGGTAAGCCTGTGGCAGTATTGCTGATGCAAGCGGAAGCGACTGTTACTTCAACGAATGTGCATACGAAAAATCAAGAAAGTATAACTCGAGAAGCAGATATTTTGGTTACTGCTGCTGGAGTGCCAAATCTTATTACCGCAGAGTGTGTAAAAGAAGGTGCTGTTGTGATTGATGTGGGCATAAACCGAGTACAAGGCAGCGATGGGAAAAAACGAACCGTCGGGGACGTCGATTTTGAAGGTGTGCAAGGTATTGCAGGGTTTGTATCGCCCGTTCCAGGTGGCGTTGGTCCAATGACAGTGGCAATGATGCTTCGTAACACAGTGCAGGCTGCAGAATAATCACGCACGTCTGAAATATACTTCTAACTGGCGAAATTAGGTGAACAGGCGAGCAGCAGCTTCGCGGTATCGTTCAACAGTGCCAACAACAATTTCTTCAGGCAACTCAGGTCCAGGAGGAGTTTTATCCCACTCTCCAGAGCTGACTATATTTTCCAGCCAATTTCGAACGTATTGCTTATCAAAACTATCTTGCTCTCGTCCGACTTCGTATTCGTCTGCTGGCCAAAATCTTGAACTGTCAGGTGTTAGCACCTCGTCGATCAAGAGGATTTCATCCGTCGCATTTCCGTTGGAATCAAGGGCATATCCAAATTCGAATTTAGTATCAGCCAGAATAATGCCACGTTCAGAAGCATACTCCGCAGCCTTCGTATAAATTTCTAACGAGATGCTGCGCAATCGTTCCATGACTTCGCGGCCTGCGACTCCGCACGCTGTGTCAAAGTCAATATTTTCATCATGGCCTTCTTCTGCTTTTGTTGCAGGAGTGAAAATAGGCTCAGGGAGTTTGCTGCTTAGTTGTAATCCTTCAGGGAGTTGAATGCCACAAACAGTACCGCTTTGCTGGTACTCCTTCCAGCCACTACCTGCGAGGTATCCTCGAACGACGAACTCAATCGGTATAACTTCGCAAGCTTTACCGAGCATCATTCGTCCTTCGCATTGCGAATAGAGTGATTCGTCTAAGTTTGGAACTTCTTCAGGAGTAGTAGCAATCAGGTGATCATTCACTATGCCCAATTCGCGGATGAAGTCAAACCATTTGCAACTGATACGGGTTAACTCACGGCCTTTTCCAGTTACTGGAGTTGGCATAACCACGTCGAATGCGCTGATTCGATCGCTTGCAATGATTAAGACCATTCCAGGCTCATCTCCAGAAGCAGGGATTTGGTAAATATCACGTACTTTTCCTTGCTTGCGGCCTTCAAATGGTAAGTGGGTTTCGTACACTGATTGTTCTGTTGAATTCATGCGGGAATTGTACCTAGCAACACCTCTTCGATGTGGAAACTACAATGTACGAACACTGAAATGATTCGTTTTACTACTTGCTCATCTAATCCCTACTCAACCGAATTGGTGAACGCCCATTTGCTTACTCGTGATAACCAAGTTATCCATGGCTCTGTGGCAATTGATGGGAACGGGGTAGTCACAGCAACTGCCCAGGGGCATTCAAATTTCGCACTTTCTCTCTTGTACGATGCAGGTGAAGCAGGACGTCTTATGCTTCAAACGTCGATTCTGCCAGAGCGAGAAGAGCCGTACGTGCTTTCGTTGGAACTTGCAAGGCATCGTATAAAGTTGTTCTTAGACCAATGCGAAAACTGGAGCCTCTTCGGATTGTCGGATGAAAATCCAGCAGTGCAAACTTGGGAAGAATCGCGTCTCATCTTTACGAAAGCGCTCGTCTGCACAGACGAGGCGAAACAAGCTGAACTAGCAAGAAAAGCACTTGAACTTTCGATCATCGCTTCGGAACGATTAACCATGGCGCATGCTCAAATTCTTCTTCATCGACGATATGCGCACAAGCCAGCATCTTCTTCTACTATTGGAGTGGCAATCGGTTCAAGTCGCTTCGACGAACCGCTTCGTAAACTGATTAATGCAAATGCAGATATCGTGACCATTCAAATGAAATGGACGGATATTGAACCTGAAGAAGGGAAATTTTCGTGGGGTGCAATAGATCGATGGGTGAAGTGGGCGAGAGATAACAAAAAAAATATTATCGCAGGTCCGCTTATAGACTTTGCTGCCGTTGATGGTATCCCGCCTTGGGTAAAAGAAAAAGAACATGACTATTCTCTTTTCAGAGATGCATGTTACGACCATCTTGAGCGAGTTATACAGCGGTACGGTGTCGCAGTCTCATTTTGGAATGTTGTTTCGGGTATCAATTTAAATCGACATGTGCGACTTTCTCTAGCGAACATGGTCGACCTTATTAGGACGGCGCGACTGCTCGTTAAGCAAACGAGAAAACAAGCGCGTGTAATGGTTGAGTTATCTGAGCCATTTTCGGAATTTGTTGCAAATACCGCCGAATCATGCAATGCCAAAGTGTTCTTGTCGCGTTTAGCGCAAGAGGGCGTTTCTCTTGATGCGCTTGGGTTGCAGATTCTTGTGGGAGGCTCCGGAGGCAAAGCAACTCGCGATTTAATGTTACTCAGCGCAAAACTAGACGAATTTCTACATGTAGATTTTCCGGTCATAATTTCTTCCTTGGGTGCGCCGTCGAAGACAATAGCCGAAGCAAACGGCTGGTGGCGAGAACCCTGGGACGAGCGTAGGCAAGACCAATGGGCAAAACAAATTCTTTGGATCGCACTTAGTAAACCATTTGTAGATGCGGTGATATGGACAGACTTGTACGATTACAAAACGATGAAGCTCCCTACAGCAGGGTATATCTCGATCAAGGGGAAACCGAGGCCTGTGTTAAAAAGGGTACTCGCGATGCGAAAACTTTTGCGGAAACCTCTCGGCCCACTCGTCCTTCCGGCCCGTGGCGAAGCCAGTCAAAACGAGTAGGGTTAACAGGTGCAACTCCTATTATGATTCTATTGCTGCTATACAATGTGTTCCTTATTTTCCAGAGCATTCAGCCGACTATCGGTGTCGAAAATTTTTCAACGTACAAAGTAGATTTGCAAAATGACCCTGCGTATATACTTGAGCTCTTGCCAGGAGTCGGCCCAAAGAGGGCGCAACAAATACTTGTTTTTAGAAAAGAATATCGTATTACGAGCCCGCAAGATTTAACTCGAATGAACGGAATAGGGCAAAAGACTGTTGATTCGTTATGGCACTTGACCAAAAGTGGCGCTGAAGAGTAATGCTTCCGATGGTTGATACCTCGTTGCAAGAAGCCGTTCAATTGCTTGATGTTGAGGGGTGCGTTTCTGTTGGCCCAGTACATGGTTCATTTGCATCACTCGCTTCGGCTTCGTTATCTCAAAATAGGGGAGTGCTATTTGTAGCAGCGCATATTGACGACGCTGATGAAACTGTAGCTATGCTACAAGAACTAGGCGTAAGTGTTGCTTCTTTCCCTGCTCTTGAATCTGAAGTATCAAAAGACATCGTTGCTCAACGGTATGCATTGTTGGATAATTTGCATCGTAAAGAAATGCCCGAGGTACTAGTCGCGAGTGTGCCTGCGTTGATGCAGAAAACGCCCTCTATTGAACAAGTGCAGAGTGTTGTCAAGCGTATTCGTGTTGGCGATGAGTGCTCGTTGCAAACGTTGCAACATTGGCTTGTAGATGCGAGTTACGAACGAGTAGAGACGCTTGACGAATCGGCACAATTTTCTTTGCGTGGTGGTATTTTAGATATTGCAACAGCAGCGGGAGAATTCGTTCGCCTTGATTTTTTCGGCGACACCGTCGAAACTATGCATGATGTCGATCCGGTTTCATTAGGCTCCGATTGCGTTATAGACGAAGTCATTTTGACTTCCGCAACTGTTATCGAGTGCGAATCTCATTTGATAGAACATATTCCTAACTCATGGTGTGTACTACTTGAAGATGTACGCGAAATTTCTCAACAATCGAAAAGTTATTTTGACCGCGTCGTTGACTCTGCGCAACTAGTGCATTTTGATGATTTGCAATCGACCATGGTGAGAAGACTGAATGCAGTGGTGAGTTGTTTTGGACCACCATCAGATGGTGTTGATATTCAATTGCCCATATCTTCGTTGCAAGTATTCTCGACAGTTGCATCTGAAGCGCTTGCAGAACTTGCGGCGCTCGCGCAAACACGTGACGTTTTACTTGCTTGCAGAACCGTTGGCGAGGTGCAACGAATGACGGAATTGATGCATGTAGGCCAAGAATTAGAAAGCGCGAATCGTTTGACGGTTGAGCATCGATTCGTCCATCGGGGCTTCATGATCGGAGACAAAACAGCCATTGTGCCAAGTCACGAAGTCTTTCATCGATACGAATTACGGCGAGGGATTCGTACTAAAAAGAAAACAATGCGAGAGGCTATTTCACACTTCGATGTTGATGGCATTGTTGTGCATCGAGACCATGGCATAGCGCAGTACTTAGGATTAAAGCATATCGAAGGGCAGGCGGAAGTTGAATTTTTAACGCTTCGTTTTGCTTCAGATAGGTTATTGCATGTGCCTGCAACGCACGCTCATTTGGTGCAACGGTATGTTGGTGCTTTCAAAGGAAAGCCTGAACTGTCTGCATTGGGTGGAACAAAATGGTCCAATCAAAAAGTGAAGGCTGAAGGTGCTGTCATAGATTTGGCACATGAAATGATTCGCGTCCAGGCTGTTCGAGAATCTGCACCAGGAATTGCTTTTCCAGAAGATACCGATTGGATGAGAGAGTTCGAGGCAAGTTTCCCATGGGAAGAAACCGAAGATCAGATAACATCAATTGAGGCAATAAAATCGGATATGCAATCGCCTAGACCAATGGACCGCTTGTTATGTGGCGATGTTGGCTTTGGAAAAACTGAGGTTGCAATCCGCGGGGCTTTCAAGGCGGCTGAATCTGGAAGGCAAGTTGCAATTCTTGTTCCAACGACGGTGCTTGCTGTGCAACATGAGCGGACTATTCGAAAGCGACTTGCGGATTACCCTTTTGTAGTTGAATCAATGACTCGTTTTCATACGCCCGCTGAACAAAAAGAAATATTAGAACGCGTCGTAGCAGGTAAAGTAGATATATTGATTGGCACGCATCGGATTTTGAGTAAAGATGTCGCATTCAAGCGTCTTGGTCTTGTAGTCATTGACGAAGAGCAACGTTTTGGTGTTGAGCACAAACAGCGATTGCTTTCTTTAAGGACTGAGGCAGATGTCCTTACACTTACAGCCACGCCTATTCCGCGTACGTTGCACATGGCATTGCTTGGCATACGTGACATCAGTTCCTTGCAGACAGCCCCAGTAGACAGAAGGGCAGTTGTTACTGAAATTAAAAGTTGGGATAAAAAACTCGTTCGGGAAGGAATTCAACGAGAGTTAGCACGCGAGGGGCAGGTCTTTTATGTACACAACCGAGTGCACGATATTGAAGACGTAGCGGAACAAATACGCGATCTTGTGCCAGAAGCACGCGTCATAGTTGGCCATGGGCAAATGCCGCCAAGGCAGTTAGAGAAAGTTATGTTGGCCTTCGTGCAAGGCGAAGCAGATGTTCTTGTTTCCACTACGATTATTGAATCGGGTATCGACATTCCAAGTGCAAACACAATGTTCATTGACGATGCGGATCGTTTTGGTCTTTCTGGTTTACACCAACTAAGAGGGCGAGTGGGCAGATATAAACATCGAGCATATTGCACGTTATTATTGCCCCGAGATAGGTTTGTAAATACGACTGCAAGAAAGCGATTGCATGCCATTGAACAATTCTCAATGCTTGGAGCTGGGTTCCAGATTGCACTTCGGGACCTTGAAATACGCGGAGCGGGCAACCTACTTGGCGAAGAACAATCAGGGCATATCGCTGCAGTAGGGTATGAAATGTACTGCCAACTTCTTGAGCAAGCTGTATTACAGTTACGAGAAGGCAAAAAACCAGTGCTCGTAGAAGCGATGGTTGACCTTGGAGTCTCAGGTGTTATACCCAATGCGTATATTGCTTCTATGGGAAGACGATTAGTCATGTATTGTAGATTTGCATCGTGCGAAACTATGCATGCTGTGCAACAGATAGTTCGAGATATGGAAACAGGGTATGGTGATTTGCCAGCAGGGGTCAAGCGGTTAGTGCAATACCACGAACTACGAGTCTCGGCTTCAATGCTCCAAATTGGCTCCATGATTATCGATGATGAAGACGTTGTTATTAGAACGAAAGATTCAAAAAAACTTGCACAGAAATTACAGCGTTCTCGCGGGACATTGAGACCAGTTGGCGTGCCTTCAGCCACAGGCTTTACTGCTTTGTACTTCCGCTCAGAGCATTCAGATGAGTTTGCTTCTAAGGCAGAAGAAATGCATTCTTATCTTGTTAAGTCAAGTTGCTTGTAGGAGTAGGCCGATAGAAAAGTCACATGAGTATCCCAACGTCTTCCCATCGCAAAACATTACCCCCAACGCATACGTCGGTTACCCACAAGTTTTCCGTTGGTGGCCATGAAGGGTATTTGACGATTGGTCTGTTTGATGATGGTACTCCGGGCGAAATTTTCATCAAAATGAGCAAAGAAGGCTCCACGCTATCTGGGCTTATCCAAGGATTCTGTCGGGCATTCTCACTTGCAATTCAATATGGATTGCCGCTTCCAGATGCGGTTGAACGATTCAGAAATATGCGGTTCGACCCTATGGGCCAAACTTCAAATCCAAACTTGCCACAGGCAACAAGCATTCTAGATTATGTCGCTCAATACCTAGACCATGAGTTTAATTTGCAATCTTCTCGGGAGGCATCTGCCGCATAACGCCGCGGGTCCCCCAATCCCCCGAACGAATAAGGCTCGCCTCTCCCGGGGCGGGCCTTTTTTGTGTCAAGCAATATATGTGGCATACAAAAAAGGTCCCATGCAATTCGCATAGGACCTTTGTATTTGCATAGGGATGCAGAGGAATTATTCAGCAGTTGCAGTTTCTTCAGCTGGTTCTTCTGTATTCGATTCTTCAGCAGGAGTTTCGGAATCTGCTTCTGGTTGAGCATCAACGATGATAAGGTTTCCGTCATCATCAAAATCCATATCTTCGCGATCTTCTAGTGCCCTGTCAGGGTTCACTAAAATTTCAACTTCAGCGCGCATGTCGCTTCCGAATTGGATGGTAACGCGGTATTCACCGATTCTACGAATAGCAGAGTGAAGACGTACGGCACGTGTGTCGACCGAGTAGCCGTTTTCAACAAGTGCATCTGCGATGTCACGTTGAGTTACTGAACCATAGAGACCGCCTTTGTCGTTCGCACTACGTGTGATTGTGAGAACAATACCTTCTAATTTTTCAATAATACCTGCTTGTTCAGTACGATTTGCTTCGTATTCTTCAAGGGCAATAACGCGAGCACCAGCAAGGGCTTCTATTTTTTCAGGAGTTGGAACTTCTGCAAGCCCCATTGGGACCAGAAAGTTTCGTGCGAAACCCATTCGAACGCGGACGAGGTCGCCTACGATTCCTAGGTTTTCTACATTTGATGTGAGGAGCAATTCGATTCTTCGAGCGCTAGCCATAGTGGATGTCCTTTCAATGAAAGTTAGGAGTCGCCGGCACGACCCCAACTGGTAGTAATAGGCGCTTGCCGGCGCGCCAATTGTTCTAGTTAGAACGGAATATCGTCGTCCGTTGGTGTTGGTGGAACTGTAGCTCCGCCAGTTGAAGGAGGCGCAGATGTTTGATTTCCTTTGGAGTCAATGAATTCAAACTTTTCTACGACCATTTTTAACTTAGAGCGGTTATTACCCTCTTTGTCTTGCCATTGGTCAAGCTTCAGGCGACCTTCTACAAAGACTGGTTTGCCTTTGCCAAGATACTGTGACATGACTTCCGCTGTACGTCCCCAAGCTTCGCAATCTACATACGTAGTTTCTTTCACTTGCTCACCATTACGGTCTTTGTACTGGCGGTTGACTGCGATGCTCAGTTGAGCAACAGCCATATCGCTTGAAGTTCGCTTCAGTTCGGGGTCTCGGGTGAGATTGCCCATTAATAACACTTTGTTGTAATTAGCCATAAATTTGTTTCTCCGATTCAAGAGTCTACCAGAAGAAAACTGGCAGTACCGTATTGAGGCGAAATTTCGTTACGCTTCTGTGACTTCTTCGGTTTCAGCAACTTCAGTAGGAGCTTCAGCAGGAGCTTCAGCAGGAGCTTCAGTAGGAGCTTCCGCTTCGGCAGGGCTTGGCGCTTTTTCCTCAACAGGAGCTTTTTCTACAACTTTGTCTTCCTTGCGAGAGACGGTGCTGGCAGCAGTGCTGGCATTATCAGTCATTTTCTTGCCTCGAAGTTCAATTTCAGTCGCCAATTCTTCAGCGCCTTCGTTTGCTTCGATGACTTCAGTTGGAAGATACTCGGCGCGTGTAACCATCATTCTGAGCAATTGCTCAGATTGGTTGCATCGACGTTCAAGTTCGCTGATAGCGGATGTTGGGGAGTTGAAGTACACCAAAAAGTATACACCGCGTTTGTTGCCATCGATTTCGTAAGCAAGGCGACGTTCGTCCCACTTTCGGAAGTTGATGATTGTTGCTTCGCATTTTTCAAGAATCTCTTTCAAATGATCGATTGCTTCTTGAAGATTTGCAGTTGCTGATTGTGGGAAGAGGAACATGCCCTCGTATAACCCTGTTCTTGGAGTACTCATAATAATTACCTCGTAGTTTCTGATTGTTGAGTTTCGTTAAATAGATTCATGGCTTCGTCTATGCCTGCAGTGATCCATGTCATTGCAGCAGTAACTGACCGTGAAAGTGCTGGCTCGATACACGCCTTTTGTTCTGGTGTAAATTTGCCAAGGACATAGTCCGCTTGTGGAATCAGCCCAGGTTCATCAACTCCAACGCGGAGCCTTGACCAGTCCCCACCAGAGAGATGGTTGGAGATATCGGTGAGACCGTTGTGTCCACCTGTTGAACCGTTTGCTCTAAAGCGAATGGAGCCACAGGGGAGATGGATGTCATCCACGATGACAAGTAAATCAGTTTCCTGATTTCCTTTGAAGAATGAAAGAGCTTGTTGAAGTGGTTGTCCACTTCGATTCATGAACTTTTGAGGTTTCATGAGTAACACTTTTTCACCTTCGTGCCGAGTTTCAATGACGACAGAGTCGAATTTGGTAGTCGCAGGTTCGCCAGGTGCAAGTTGCCTTGCAAGGCTGTCAACAACATCGAACCCGACATTATGTCGAGTGCCGTTGTATTTTAAACCAGGATTTCCGAGACCGACAATGAACTTCATGGATTACTCGCTGTCGCCTTTACTAGCGTCAGGTGTATCAGTAATAACTTCTGGTGCAGCATCTTCTGCGCCTTCTGCAATTCCGTCTACTTCTTCTACAGCTTCTTGGACAATTGTGACGTGTGCAATATGACGTTCAGGGTCAAGACTAGCTTTCACGCCTGCAGGAAGATCAAGGTCGCCAATTGTGAATATATCTTCCACTTTTGATAGGTCGACTTTGATGCTATCTGGAATATCTTTCACCATACATACGATTTCAATTTCTGGTCTTGGAATTTCCAGGATTGCTCCAGCTGCGGAGGCGCTTGCTGGTTGTCCACTAATTTCGAGTGTCATATTAATTGTTACAACTTGATTCATATTTACGCGAGCAAAGTCAACGTGAATTAAGTTGTCGCCAAGGTAACCAAACTGTAAGTCTTTTACAAGAACAGTTGCTGGCGTACCATCGCCGTTATCAAGTTCGATGATGTGGTTTCCTGCGTGTAGATGAACAAGAACTTCTCTCTCGTCAACACTTACAGAAATTGGATCAGTTCCCTTGCTATAAATTGTCGCTGGAAGGCGACCGCTGTTGCGAAGACGTCGGGCGTACCGTGTGCCTAGTCTGTCTCGCAGTTCTACTTTTACGATTGGTGCTTCGTGTGCCATATTGTTTCCTATCTTTACATTATTTCTTCGGGCCTTCTCCGTGATTGAAGAGGCTCGATATTGACATATGGTGGTGGATTCTATGCACGGCTTCACCGAGAAACCGTGCTACGCTTAAGACGTGTAGTTTGTCTCCAAGATCGTCAAGGCGACTATCTGGAGTAATTGTGTCAGTGATAATAACTTCACTGATTGGTGAGGAGTTTATTCGTTCGACCGCTGGGCCTACGCAGACGCCATGTGTTGCGGCAGCGATTACTTTTGTTGCACCTTTTTCGGTGACTAACTTTGCAGCTTCGCAAATCGTGCCCGCGGTGGAAATCATGTCGTCCACCATTAACACGGTTTTGCCTTCAACGCTACCGATGAGTCTTTTTGAAACGACTTCAGTGCCAGATTCGCGTCGCTTATCAATAATAGCGAGTTTTGAATCAAGCAAGCCTGCGTACATGTTTGCAACTTTTACGTTACCGACATCAGGTGATACGATGACCATATCTTCGCCTTGCATGTCATCTCTTTGTGTGAAGTAATCGCAAAATACTTTTGTAGCAGTGAGGTGATCAACAGGGATGTCAAAGAAACCCTGAATTTGCGCTGCATGTAGATCCATGCATAACACACGGTTGGCTCCAGCTGCCGTAATAATGTTTGCAGTAAGTTTTGCTGTAATTGGAACGCGGCCTTCGTCTTTTCGATCTTGCCTTGCGTAACCGAAGTAAGGAATGACGGCAGTGATACGCCCAGCAGATGCTCTGCGCAGGGTATCAATCCAGATGAGCAACTCCATCAAGTTGTCATTAACCGGCATTGAGGTAGATTGAACAACAAAACAATCGCGGCCTCGGACATCTTCGTTTACTTTGACAATAATTTCATTGTCAGGGAAACATTCAACAGTTGCTTCAGCGAGAGGAAGTTCTAAATGTTGGCACATTTTTTCAGCTAGTTGGCGGCCGCCGGTTGCTGCGAAAATCTTCATTTGTTTATGATCATCGTGACTCATGATGCCTGCTCCAATTCGGTTTGTACCCTTGCTTGTAAAACAGATTCAACAATGTCTAACTGTTGGGGTGTATTAATGGAAAGGATATCTTCTGGAGTTACGTTATCTACAACTTCTACACTGTGTCCTTTGTGTAAAAGCATTTCAGGAACTTCAGTTAAGTAGTACTCGTTGGTGAGTTCATTTGGTTGCAGTTCTTCAAGGCATTCCCAAAGCAGTGAAGAATTAAAGACGGCGTAACTTGGGTATACCTCTTGAATTTCTAATTGTTCAGGCGAAGCATTTTTGTGCTCCATAATTCCAGCAAACCGATCTTCGTTCGTGCGTAGGATTCGTCCGTATCCTGTTGGGTCGGGAATGGAGCTTGTTGCAAGAGTCGCAGCCGCTTTGGTTTGATCTTGTAGTGCAACCATGTCATGTACAGTTGAACTGCGTAACAGAGGACCGTCTCCACCTAAGATAACAATATCGCCTTCAAAATCTGCGAGCGCATCTTTGCATACGAGTACAGCGTGGCCTGTGCCAAGTTGTGGTTCTTGCAATACGTATTCGCACCCTGGAATTTGTTCTTGTACTATTTGAGCACCGTGGCCTACTACAAGAATGACGCGCTCTGCGCCCGCTTGCCTTACAGCATCAACAACCCATTGCACCATTGGCTTACCTGCGACAGGGTGAAGGACCTTTGGAAGGTCGCTTTCCATGCGTGTGCCTTTGCCTGCAGCAAGAATGATTGCTGCAAGTGGTTTCTTTGAATTGTCGACAGATGTTGTCATCTCTAAATCGATGCTCCTTTGCAAGGGAACTGGCCCGCCAAGACTTGAACTTGGAATGCCTGGATCAAAACCAGGTGTGTTACCGATTACACCACGGGCCAAAATATCGAGATGCTTCTACGATAGAGCAACTCTTGCGAACCTCCTGCTACGCAACTACATTTGTAGAATTGCCTAGCATGCTTAATCGCGGAGGGACAACAAGTGTAGCCCAATCCGCGGCGAACTTCTCCTTGGACTTGGAGCACTAATCGCCGCGATCAGTACCCCATGCGGAGCCAAGTATACGACTTGTCACCGACGGTCCCATTGTTGGGGAAGGACGGGAATTGTACCTGTTTAAAACCCTATTGCCAAGCCCTTAATCGATAATTGAGGACGATCTGGCCGTTTTTCGTCCCAATTGCAGGGTCTCTTCGAGCGACTTTTTATTGCTTTGTTCATCGCCTCTGCTCGCATCAGGATGCCATAAGTGAAAAACGGTCCCTCTGTAGTCACCAAGGCGGACCAGACAGCCAGAGTTGATAGCGCGCGCAACAAGTTCGGAATCTTCGTATCCCCACCCGGTGAATGATTCATCGAAACCGCCTATTCTCAGAAAATCTTCCTTGAACATAGCAAAGTTACAGCCGCGTACTTTTTTCCAGTTTTTCGGGGCTACACCTCGAAGGCTAAAAAGCGGTATTCTCAAAAGGGGCGCGATTCGATTTACATGCCCACTTATCCGAAATCCGAGAACTTTCCACAGCGACCATCGATGTGCTTCAAGTTGATTGTTTCGAGTATGCGCCATAAGGGTTTCATCAAGAAGGATTCTACTGCAGCCCACAATCCTACTTTTCTTCGCTAACGCGCGGTGGTCTTTGATATGCTTCGTACGTGGGATGCAATCTCCATCTAAAAAGACCAGATAGTCGTTCGTTGATGCAAGTGCAGCCTTATTCAGAATTTGCGACTTTTGAAATCCATTGTCTTCATGCCAAATATGTTTCACTGAAATCTGTTGCTTTTGTTCAAACTTATCTAGAAGGGTTCTAGTCTCTTCATTTGAACCGTCGTCAGCGATGAGTAACTCGAAATTTCTATCCGTTTGATTCACAAGTGCGCAAAGAACCAGCCGTAAAAAATCGGGCTGGTTGTACGTACTGACGATGAGAGAGATAGAGGGTTTTTGCACGCAATCGGGTCCTTTGCCTGTACCTTACTCTAGACTCAGCCATATCGCCTATGTTTAAGCATCTCATTCTTTTTTACCGCAGATTACTAGTGCTCACCGTTATATGCATGATGGTTCTTCTTGCCTTGGTCTACCAGGCTGCGAAGTTGACTGTAAGTGAGGGAGATGCTCGTTTTATAAAAGCACAAGGGCGATTGCATTCAACTACATACTTGCCTACATGGCGTGGCAGAATTCAAGATAGAAATGGCAACGTGCTCGCTGAAGATGTTGCTTCGTATTCAGTCTCTGTTGATTGGGATGTTATCACAGGCGACCGCGCACTTCGCTTTGCTAGGGAAGACGCAAAGACTTCAATCGGAAACAAACAATGGCAATCTATATCTCCTGAAGAAAGGCAATGGTATGTGGATGCATACTTGCCTGGACGTTTAAGTGAGATGGATGGCTTTTGGGATACAGTTGCAACGACAGGCGGGGTCAAGCGGGAATATGTGGAGAAACAACTTAAATTGATTCGAGAAGAAGTGGAACAAACTGCAGCAGTAGTTTGGGTGCGGCAAGAGGAAATGCATAAAAAACGATACGGTGATTCAGTGCCGTTTGTAGCAAATCGTGACAAATTAATCAAAGAGCAAAACGAACCGCACGTTGTGCTCGCAAAAGTGTCAGATGACAATGCAATTGCTTTTGAATTGCTCAGTGCGCAATTTGATAACGTGCTTCATGTTGAGCATTCCAGGCAACGAGATTATCCAAGCCGGACGAGATCTGTTTTAGTAGACCGCTCTACGTTGCCCAAGCCTATGCGTACATTTGATGCTATAGAAGTTGTGATTGATGACGTCGCGGAGTTAATCATAGGCAATGTTCGCAATGAAGTATGGGCGGAAGATATTAGCAGCCGCCCATTTCGTACGAGAGGAGTAGTCGACTTATCAGGCTATCGCGCTGGAGACGAAATTGGCAAACGCGGTATAGAGAAATCGATGGAGCGGGTGCTGCGTGGGGCAAGAGGAAAAATAGTGTTGCGCCGAAGTGGCGAAGAATTATCGCGAACAGATGTGCAGGGCGGCAGAGATGTGCAAGTGACGTTGGATATAGCATTGCAAGCTCGGGTTGAAGCAGCCATGTCGCCTGAGTTAGGATTGATGGAAGTTCAAGCATGGCACAACAACGCTGTTCTTCCGATTGGAACACCTCTACGCGGTGCAGTAGTCGTACTTGACGTTGAAACGAGTGAAGTGCTCGCGATGGTATCGACCCCAGCGTTACGTGATAAGGATGACGTTGATGGTTACCCATGGCTGAATCGTGCAGCAGAAGGACTGTACCCGCCGGGTTCAATAATAAAACCACTTGTACTTGCAGCTGCGACGACAGAAGGAAAGTTTGAAACTACAGGTGCTATCGAATGCGTGGGGCATTATTTTAAAAATGTCAAAAATGCAGCCCGATGCTGGATATATCGAGATATATATAAATACCGTACGCATGGCGAACTTGGTGCTGTTGAAGCCCTTGCGCGTTCTTGTAACATTTTCTTTTACGAACTTGGAACTCGTTTAGGGTTCGAAACATTAGTAGATTGGTTGCAACGATTCGGTATGTCGCAGCCTCTTTCAAGTGGATTGACTTCAGAGAAACCAATCGGGACACTTGGGCATGTTCCTTCTGAAAAAGATATAGAGGAGTTGCGAAATCGTGGCGCACTTGCGTTTGAAACAGTAAGTATTTCTATAGGGCAAGGCGTACTTACTTGGTCGCCGTTGCATGCTGCATCAGCATACGCAACACTCGCCCGAGGTGGTATGTGGATTGCGCCAACTCTTGTAGATGGTAATGTCCACCCAGTAGAAAATTTGCATTTGGATCAAGAAGGTGTTCGGCTAGCATTACATGGCTTACGGGATTCAATTGCGAAGCAATACGGCACAGGGTCAAGGCTGCGATTTGGAGGCGGGAAATACGAATCTACATTTAACGTTGACGGAGTTCGGTTATGGGGCAAGACGGGTACCGCAGAAGCGCCGCCGTACAAGTTACGGAATGACTCTCCACCAATTAATGGACTAGACCATTCGTGGTTTTTAGTGATGGCTTCACCAATGGATGAGAGTACTCCGAAGATTGTGGTCGCAGTTTTAGTAGAACATGGTGGAAGTGGTGGTCGAGTTGCAGGGCCAATTGCGAATCAGGTTATCCATGCAATCAAGGCAGAGGGCTACTTGGATTAATGGCGTTGAAATCTAGAACAACTAAAGCACTGCACCGTTCAAAAGTACGGAAAATTCATGCTGGGTGGCTACTTTTCACTGCAGCGTTGCTCCTTACTTTGTTAGGTGTTGAAGCAATCAGCACGACAAGGCCAGATACTGCAGCGAGGCAATTTGCCCTTGGAATAGCTGGGATAGCAGCGGCTTTTAGCATAGCGTTTGTTCCGCAGAAAAGATACCGTCAGGCGAGTTGGTGGCTGTATGCCATAGGATTGTTCTTTCTTGTGTTCCTGTTACTTCCATTTGTGCCAGATTCTATTGTGCATCCAAGAAACGGCGCTCGGCGCTGGATCAACACTGGATTAATTGACATGCAACCGTCCGAACTTATGAAGATTGCGTTTGTATTTGCAATGGCTTCTCATTTACGGTTCAGGTCGCACTACAGAAAATTCAATGGCTTAATATTAGCGTTGTTTGTCGCGATTCCGCCTATGTTTCTTATTTTGATTGAGCCAGATTTAGGTACTGCCATGTTGTTTTTGCCAGCGTTGATTGCGATGGTAGTTGCAGCAGGTGCGAAGTATCGGCATTTATTGATTATTGGATTGCTCTCAATTATTGCTGCTGGTTCTATGTATCCCATACTTAAGCCGCATCAAAAAGACAGAATACAAGCACTCATTGCGCAAGTACAAGGCGATGATAGGTTCGAACAAACAATCGGGTACCAAGGCGCGCGGGCTATGACTTTGATTGGTGCGGGGCAAGTGATTGGCGTTGGGAAAGCAGAAGCTGGAGAACTTTTGCAAGCAAATCATTTGCCAGAAGAGCACAACGATATGATTTTCGCTGTAATTGTATTACGCTGGGGATTCGTTGGGTCGCTTTTAGTCTGGGGTTTGTATCTGCTATTTGCTCTTGGAGGTTTAATCGCCGCTGTTGGATGCAAAGATCCATTCCCTCGACTTGTCGCTGTCGGCTTGACAACTATGGTCATCTCTCAGATGATCATTAATTCAGCGATGACATTAGGGTTGGCCCCAATTACGGGATTGACATTGCCTTTTGTAAGCGCTGGGGGTTCTAGTTTAGTCATAGCATGGCTAATGGCGGGTATCCTGTTCGGAATTGCAATGCGAAGAGACCCTGCAATGACGAGAGAAGGGTTTCAATTTTCAGAAGAAGGAATACAGTAGTGAGTTCAATTGAACATATCCCAGCAGATTTTCACGAGCGAGTAGCGGAACTTGGCGTCGTTTTTGACGACGGAGATGTAGAGCGCCTTGGGGCATACATTGACGCATTGCTAGAAACAAATAAGAAATTTAACTTGACCGCAGTTAAAGAGCCGGAGCAAGCATGGACAAGGCATATTTTAGATAGCCTGTCCCTTATTCCTGTGTTGACTAAAGAACATGTTGAACATGTCGTTGATATTGGAAGCGGAGGCGGCTTACCAGGCATACCGCTTGCTATCACTATGCCTGAAGTTACGTTTACTCTAGTTGAAACAACAACGAAGAAAGCGATCTTTTTGAACGAACTAGTTGATCAGTTTTCACTTGACAATGTGACTATTATTTCTGAACGTGCAGAAAATTTATCGACGAAAGATGGCGGTTTCAGAGACATAGCCGATGCAGTTGTTGCGCGTGCAGTTGGTCCGTTGAACGTTTTGCTTGAACTAACTATCCCATTCGCAAAAGTAGGCGGCGCAGTTATTGTTATTAAAGGCGAAAAAGCACCGCAAGAAATTGAAGATGCTCGTAAAGCACTGCACGTGTTAAAAGCAGAAGTAGAATCGAGCGTGCGAACAACTACCGGCACTGTTGTCACGATTAGAAAAAAGGACAATACACCTAAGTTGTATCCACGTATTCCGGGAGAACCAAAGCGGGCGCCGATTGGTAAGAAGGTCGAGCGACATTGAGCAAAGTTGACCCCATGTTCATAGAGGGCGGACCTCTGAGTGAAGTCTTGGCTGAGTGGGAGCCTCGTCAGCAGCAAGTGGACATGGCTTGCGCGGTTGCAGATGCTCTTGAAAATAAGAGCCAACTACTTGTTGAAGCTGGAACTGGTGTCGGTAAATCGTTCGGGTATCTTGTTCCTGCAATTCGCCGAATAATTGAGCATGGTGAAACTGTTGTCATCGCTACGAACACGATTACGTTACAAGAACAAATAATTAATAACGATGTGCCTATTTTGCAGAAGGCTTTTGGCGGCGGGTTTGACCCAGTACTGGTAAAAGGTCGTGGTAACTATGTGTCACTTCGAAGAATGCAACGCGCGATTGCCCAGGGGAGTTCCTTGGTACAAGACCCTAAAGCGATGGCTGATTTGCAAGCGATTAAGACATGGTCAGAAACAACAACAGACGGTTCCCGCAGTTCGTTGCCAATGTTACCAAGAGGCGATGTTTGGGAACTTGTAAAAAGCGACGGCTCTCGTTGTTTGGGTAAAAAGTGTCCGACGTATTCAGATTGTTTTTATCAAACTGCACGAAGAGCAATGGAGCGAGGGAATTTACTGGTCTGCAATCATGCTCTGTTCTTTTCTGATTTAGCATTGCGTATTCGTGGAGCAGGTTTTTTACCACGTTATGACCATGTCATTTTCGATGAAGCACACGCGATTGAAGATGTTGCAGCGGACCACTTTGGGGCTTCTATTTCTGAAAATCAAGTCGAGTATTTTTTGCGTACGCTAGTTCCCACTGGGAGTAAAAAATCTTCCAAGGGGTTCTTCACGTCAATTAAACAAAAGGGGCACTGGTCGGAGTTGATGACGCAGGCGGTCACTGCCGTAGAGCACTGCAGGGAAGAGGCTAGGACATTTTTTGATACCCTCGTGCAATGGAAATTAGACGAGGCCGCACCAAACGGAAGAATGAACAAACCTAATGCTATCGAGAATACATTAAGTGCTCCGTTGTTTGCGTTATCCAAATTGTTGCAATTATTAAAAGAAACTTTAGACAGCGATGCCGATGCAGTAGAAGCGAGTGGGTTTGCCCAACGCGCTGCTGATATGGCTTCCTCATGCAATGCATTAATTGCGCAAGAGGTCCCTGGGTGTGTATACGCTGTAGAAGGCGTTCCGCATTACGGCCGCGGCGCTACTGCAGCACGACCTGTTCTGAAATGTATGGCTGTGGATGTGTCTACTTTATTGAAAGAGCATTTGTTAGACGGACAAGCATCGACGATACTTACTTCTGCGACACTTGCGACGGCTGGTGCGGATTTCTCATTGATTAAAAGTCGATTAGGTTTCGATGAACCGGTAGAGTTGCAACTCGGCAGCCCGTTCGATTATCCAAGGCAGATGCGTGCGTGGGTCGATTCAACAATGCCAGAGCCTTCCCATGAAGAATACGCAACTCGTCTTGCAACCAGAATTGTTGACTTAGTTGGCAGAACTGGGGGCGGAGCTTTCGTGTTGTTTACGAGTTACAAAATGTTAGAAAAAGTTGCGAGTCTATCACGATACGAAATAGAATCGAAGGGTCTTACATTTCTAGAGCATGGCTCGAAAGTAACGCGAACAGCGTTGCTGGATAAATTTCGAGAAGATGAGGCTGCAGTGTTGTTTGGCACAGCGAGTTTTTGGCAAGGTGTAGATGTTCGTGGCCAGAATCTAAGGAATGTCATCATTACGCGTTTACCATTTGATGTTCCAGATAGGCCATTGGTTGAAGCCCGGCAAGAGCAAATTAAAGAAGCTGGTGAAAACCCATTTATGAAGGACCAATTGCCCCGAGCAGTCATTCGGTTCAGGCAAGGGATAGGAAGGCTCATTCGTTCAAGTGATGACAGGGGCGAAGTCTCTATTCTTGATTCGCGTTCTGTACGAAAATTTTATGGTGGGGCATTTTTGTCGTCATTGCCTGAAGGTGTGGAAGTAGTTGATCTTGCTACGGAAGATTATTTCGATTAACTGCTGATATACTGTTCTTCATGACAGTTTTTAAAGCATACGACATTCGTGCGGTATACCCTGAACCGCTTCAAGAAACCATCGCAAAAGAAATCGGATACGCAACTGGCACAATGCTTTTAGAAGAAGCTGGCGGTGCAGGAGCAATAGTAGTTGGACACGATATGCGGCCTAGTAGCCCGTCTCTTTTTGAAGCTTTGAAAGAAGGCATTCGAGAATCTGGCGCTGATGTCATAGACGTCGGTTTGGTCGATACACCTTTTGTTGCGTTTGCTGTGAACCACGAAAATGCTATTGGTGGTATTCAAACAACGGCATCGCATAATCCTATTCAATACAACGGATTTAAAATTTGCAGAGCGAAGGCTAAGCCTGTCGGAATGGGCACTGGCTTGGAAATTATTGAATCGAAAGTGAACGATGCCAAGCGAAGAACTCAGTCGACTACGGTTGGCTGCGAACGTTCCGTTGATCTTTGGAGTAGTTATAAAGAGCATGTTTTTCAATATCTTGACCCTAAAATTCAGTCTGGTGAAATCATCATAAAAGCTGCAATCGATGCTTCAAATGGGATGGCTGGAACAATGATTCCAAAGTTATTCCGTGATGTTGCCGGATTAGATTTAATTGAAATTAACTTTGAAAACGACAAAGGTACATTTGTACATGAGCCAAATCCTCTAGTTGATGCCAATTTGCAACAGACAATAGATGCAGTAGTAGAACATGACTGCAATCTAGGAATTTGTTTTGATGGCGACGCTGATCGATGTATGGTTGTCGATGAGCTCGGAACAATTGTAGGCTGCGATTTAATAACAGCTTGGCTTGCTCCGAAATTTTTAGCCCATGAAAAAGACGGAGGTTCAATTGTGTTTGATTTGCGTTCGAGCCATGCTGTTGCAAAGTCGGTTGAGTCCGCAGGTGGCAGTAGCGTCCGAAGTCGCGTAGGGCATGTATTTATGAAACAAGCAATGGCAGAGCACGATGCGCCTTTTGGTGGAGAATTGTCCGGCCACTTCTATTTTAGAGATAACTTTTACGCTGATAGCGGGGCGATGGCGTTTGCTGCAGTAGTGAGCGCGATTGCAACAAGTAGCAAGACTATGAGTGAGCAAATTGCGCCTCATCGTTCATTTTGCCAAAGCGGCGAAATCAATTTTGAGACGCCAGACAAAGATGCTGCAATGGCATCGTTAGTAGAAAATTATCCAGATGCCAAAGTAGACCGACTTGATGGTGTGACTGTCGAGTGCGATGGCTGGTGGTGCAATGTGCGTGCTTCTAATACAGAGCCGCTGCTTCGCTTGAATCTAGAATCTTCTTCACCCGAACAAGTCCTCAAATATGTGGAAGAAGTATCAGCGCTCCTTGGAACCCGCGTCGATCATTAACCCAAACTTCTATTTTTTTTACCCCTGTTTATCATTACCTCTGAGGTAACCTCAGACTATACCATCGAGGTAACCATCGAGTTAGCCACAGAGGAAGACACAGAGGTGACCTCAGAGGTAATGGGTTTATTCGCCGGCGATTGTGCCGTCCCAGGGGGACGAGGCTGTTGCGTGCAACTTGCGAGGAATACGCCCAGAGTGATACCCATAGTACCCTGCGTCGCAGGCAAGTTTCATTGCCCTCGCCATTTGCACGGGGTTCTCTGCATGCGCTATACCGGTATTTAACAAGACACCATCTGCGCCAAGTTCTATTGCAATTGTTACATCGCTTGGTGTGCCTACTCCTGCATCTACTATCACTGGATACTCTGGGTCACCGCCATGCTCAGGTAGTTTTAACAGGTCAATGCATAGTTTAATCGCACAAGGATTTGCAATTCCGCGGCCTGTGCCAATGGGGCTTCCTGCTGGCATGACGCAAGTTGCGCCTGCATCACGAATTCGTGTCGCCATGATTGGGTCGTCACTCGAATAACACATAACTGAAAAACCATCTGCTACAAGTTCTTTGCACGCTTCAAGTGTTCCTACTGGGTCTGGTAGCAACGTAGTTTTGTCACCGAGCACTTCAAGTTTAACCCAACTACTTCCATCATTTCCAAGTTGTTCTAAAATGTCTCGCCCTAGTCGAGCGACTCGAACTGCATCTTCCGCTGAAAAACAACCGGCTGTGTTTGGAAGAATAGTGTACTTATCAGTGTCGATGAATTCAAGAATAGACCTGCCTTGCTCATCAACTAGGCGCTCCCTACGTACCGCGACAGTAACTGCTGAACACCCGCTTTCATCAAGCGCTTTTTGCATAGTTTCGTAATCAGGATATTTTCCTGTTCCAACTATGAGCCTGCTTGATAAGCGAATTTCTTTCAGTTGTAATTCTGGAATGCTTGGTGCTGTAATGGTTGTCATCTTATCCTCCTCCAACGAGCGACACTATCTCAATTTTGTCGCCCTCGTGTACATTAAATGTTTTTCTTTCGGTATGGGGCACTAACGAATTGTTCACTTCGACAGCACAAATTTGTTTTGCAAAACCAAGGTGCACGAGTAACGATGCAATTGTCATATTGCCTTCGTACTCTACCAATTCTCCGTTTACGTGTATCACGATGATTAGTGTACCTCAGAGCCTTAGGACAGAAAAATAAATGTAATAAGAATAAAAATTGGAATAAGTACCGGAATGCTGTACTTAAACATGTATCCAAAGAACGACGGCATCTCTACGCCCTCTTGTTCAGCAATCGCTTTTACCATGAAGTTTGGTCCATTTCCTATATACGTCATTGCACCCAAGAATACCGCGCCAAGACTTATCGCAACAAGCAAGCTAATTGGAACGCTGCCAGAATTCACTTCCATCATCTCGCCCTCTGGAAGTGACTTCGATAACTCAAAGAACACTACGTACGTCGGAGCGTTATCGAGAAAACTTGAAAGCCCTCCCGTTGCCCAGAAGAACTGCCATGGTTTGTTCATAGCATTTGTAATCGCTTCTCCGCTGGCGTTCAAAATCATCAATGGCACTTGCATGGCAATGAAAATGCCAGAGAATAAGGCGGCTACTTCAATAATCGCTGCATACGTAAAATTATTTGCTTTGCGAATTCGGTCGTTCGTGCATGCGAGTGATAACGCTACAAATGCAAGCATGACTGCCTCTCGCATATATAGAAATGGATGCCAATCCGTACCGATAAGTGGCTTGTTCGAATCGATTAAGGCAGCAGCTAGAACGATGCCGCCAATGAATAGAAAATTTATTTTGCCGCGTAATCGCAGGGGGTCCTGTCGTAACTCCTCACGCAAATGAGATGTGTATGTTTCTTTTCTCCAAAGAATGTTGTCCCAGATGAAATACACAACTAGTAAAATTCCACAAGCAGTTGCCCACATTGGCCATAAGTTCATTGTCCATAAAAACGGAACACCGCGTAAATATCCTAGAAATAACGGAGGGTCGCCGATCGGGAGAAGTGTGCCGCCGATATTGCTCACTAAAAATATAAAAACAACAACAGTGTGCACGATATATTTTCGTTGCGAGTTCGTTTTTAGTATTGGTCGAATCAACAGCATGCTTGCGCCTGTTGTACCAATGAAGCTTGCTAGAAGTGCACCAATAGCTAGGAAAGTTGTGTTCACTTTTGGCGATGCTTCAATATCACCAGACAAATGAATGCCGCCGCTAATCACATATAGACTGAAAAGTAAAACAATGAAAGGGATAAAATCTTTCATAATGGAATGGTCTAGCATTGGGCCGATTGCAGTTGCACCAGATTCCCAAGCGACATATCCAATTGTTCCGATAGCGCATAGCATCGCCACAAAGAAGCGGTGCAAGTTTTCTTCCCACCAGTGCTCGGTAGTTTTGAGCAATGGCAGTAGTGCAATTGAACCAAGTAGGACAACGAAGGGGACGATGCCAATTCCCCACTGGCTGGGCATATGCGGTTGGGCGTGTGCGTCGTGGTGGCCTTGATGCGTAAAAAGCCAATAGCCAAGCCAACCTGCTACGAAGAGCGAAGCAATGATACAAAACGCAAGAATTGCTTTAGATGGTTTGGTGGAAACTTGGCGCATACTTTACGTTGCACATACTAACGAGTTACACTTCTGTATTGGGTAATTTTACTATCTCGTGAAGATTTGAAATCAACCACCGCGCAAACGTGGCTTTGTTGATGCATTCCCCTGGGCTGAACTCAGCACCGTCCTTGCAAAATACTTTTGCTTCAATACGGTCACTTTCCATAGTCTGAATCGGATTCGCAACAATAGCATCGACACTTTTTGAAGAAAGCTTCTTCAGCGCTCGGTCTTGTAGGTTTTTGGCTTCTTCTAAAGCGAAGGCAATAATTCGCTGGTGTTCGGATGTCGTTGCAGATAGACCGGCAACAATATCCGGAGTTGCTTGTACATCGAGTATGTCAGACGTCCCACGGGTGATTTTGCCCTTAATAGCATTATTTTTCGGTGTGTAGTCTGAAACGGCGGCTGCCATTATCAACAACGTATGGTCTGGCCAGAGTGCATGTAGTTGGGCTTGCAAATCGGCGGTGGTGGTGAAAGGCAAAATCGAGAGCCTCGGATGTGCAGCGGGTGGCTGTGCATGCTGTCCAAGTAGGAGGGTGACCTCGTGCCCGCCGACAGCTGCAGCATAGGCAATCAATGCTCCGAGTTTGCCAGATGACCTGTTTCCAAGAAAGCGAACGTCATCAATGGGTTCTTGGGTTGCGCCTGAAGTAAGCAAGATTTTAGTGGTTTGTGTGTTCATTGGTAAAAAAGATGATTGAGAGTAGAGGAAAGTCCTCTTGCGATGATACTATGTATAGAAGGTGGCATAGCCACTTCATATCTTATGGCACGAAAACTACGACGAAAAATTGGTGAAATCCTTGTTGACGAGGGTGCGATTACAAGCGAACAGCTTGATACAGCACTTGAAGCTGCTTCAGGTACTGCAAAAAAAATTGGCGAAGTGCTACAAGAGCATGGCGCTTGCACCGAATTAGCCGTCGGTAAAGCGTTGGCAGAGCAGTTTGGAATGGACTTTGTAGCCCTCGACGGCTCTGAGGGCGAACCCAAGCCAGATATGGATCTAATCCCAAAAGATGTTATTCAAAAGCATACTATTCTTCCGGTTGGAAAAAAGAATGACAAAATTCAATTGCTCATTCATGACCCGCTGAACTTAGAATTGCTTGATCTTTTACGTTTCCGATTAAATTGCGAACTAGAGCCATTGCTCTCGACGAAGAGTGCAATCCAGGCATTCATAAGCCAAGATGGCGGGGGCGCTTCTAATATTGTTTCGGAATCATCACTTATTACGGACTCAGTTGATGTGTCTGTTGACCGAAGCGTAGACAAGTCTGTTGATGCATCGATTGACATGGACGATGAGCAGGCGCCTATCGTAAAACTAGTTTCTCGTTTTATCACCGAAGCGGTACGGAACCGAACTTCTGATATACACATTGAGCCAATGGAAGACAGAGTAGTTCTTCGGTATCGCATCGATGGCGTGTGCCACATACGAGATAATTTACCGAAGCGAATGCAACCAGCAATTCTTGCTCGTATGAAATTAATGGCTGGTGTCAACATCGCTGAAAAACGTATTCCGCAAGACGGCCGTATCAAAATGGCCGTCGACGGAGAGCAAATCGACTTTCGCGTAAGTTGTTGTCCTGCGTACCATGGCGAGTCTGTGGTGTTGCGTATTCTTCGCCCGGACGCTGTACGAATTGGTCTGAAGAATATCGGTTTTGAGCAAGAGAATTATGACGCGTTCATGAAATTGATTAAAAAACCAAACGGTATCCTTTTGGTAACAGGTCCTACTGGCTCGGGTAAAACGACAACTTTGTATTCAGCGCTTGATATTTTAAACAGACCTGACCGCAAAATTATTACAGCAGAAGATCCAGTTGAATATAGTTTCAGCGGCATCAATCAATGCCAAGTTCGTGATGGCATTGGCCTTACGTTCTCCATAATTTTGCGTGCAATGTTGCGTCAAGCACCGAATGTAATTCTAATTGGTGAAATTCGTGACCGTGAAGTGGCAGACATTGCTATTCAGGCAGCGCTTACTGGCCACTTAGTATTTTCAACATTGCACACAAACGATGCCCCGTCAGCCATTACCCGACTTATTGATATGGGTGTAAAACCATATTTGGTTGCAAGTTCTATACAGGCGATTATGGCTCAGCGCCTTATTCGTATGCTTTGCCCTTCATGCAAACAAATCGATGAAAAGCCTGATACTAAGGTATTGCGTATTGTTGGCATTACTGAAGAAGAAGCTCGAAGTGCAACTGTGCACAAAGCCGTAGGTTGTAGCAAATGCGGAAACGTAGGGTACAAAGGTCGAAAAGCGATTTTTGAAATGATGGTAATGAATAATGAAATTCGTGAGCTGGCATTTAATCGTGCTCCACTTGGGCAAATTCGCCAGGCTGGAATCCGCGGTGGTATGCGTACGCTTGTTGAAGACGGGAAAATTAAAATTTTAAGAGGCGATACTACACCTGAAGAGATTGCGCGATTCGCACAGGCGGATACGCTACTAGAGGGAAATGTTGATATTTAATCAAGCGAGCAAAATACTATGTCCACAATGCAAATAGATAGATTACTTGATACCGTAGTGCGCACCGGCGCTTCTGACCTTCACTTGAGTGTTGGAAGAAAGCCAACACTTCGATTGCATGGTGGTTTAAAAAACTTGGATACTAAAGTTCTCGAAGGAGAGGACTGCGTCTCATTGATGAAGCAAATTACTCCTGAAAAAGCCCAGCAAGAACTGCAAGAAGAAGGAAGTTGTGACTTTGGTTTTGCGTTTGGATCGCAAGCACGGTTTCGTGTTGCTATTTTTAGGCAACGTGGAGATTTGTCTCTTGTTCTTCGTTTGATTCCTAATGAGTTACTCAGTTTTGAAGAAATCGGTTTGCCGGTAATCTTAAAAGAACTTATTCGTCGTCCACGTGGTTTGTTTATTGTTACTGGCCCAACAGGCTCAGGTAAAACAACATCATTAGCGACGATGGTTGATTACATCAATACAAATCTTGAGCGACATATTGTGACCGCGGAAGATCCAATTGAATATTATCATTACCATAAAAAATCAATTGTTAATCAACGTGAAGTTGGAAACGACGTTCCAAGTTTCTCTGAAGCATTGCGTCGTGTACTACGCGCTGACCCAGATGTGATTCTGGTTGGTGAAATGCGTGACCTTGAAACCATCGAAGCGGCAATCGAAGCCGCTGAAACTGGTCACTTGGTATTCGCTACATTGCATACTACGGGTGCCTCTGGAACAATTAGCCGGATTATTGACGCATTCCCAACAAACCAGCAAGAGCAGGTCAGAGTGCAGCTTTCAACATCGTTGATTTCAGTGCTTTCTCAGGTGCTTTTAAGACGGATAGATAAGAGTGGCAGGGTTGCAGCGTACGAATTCCTTGTTGTGACGCCCGCTATTGCGAACCTTATTCGTGAAAACAAGACATTCCGAATTGACTCCGCCATTCAAACAGGCCGAAAATTCGGCATGCAATTGCTTGACGATCACCTTTGGCAGCTCTACGAGCGTGGTTGGATTGGAGCAGATGAAATGATTGATAAAGGGCGAGATTCATCCGGTTTGACCCAAAAAGTCCATAATGCTGGCGGTAAAGTCGGACGAGCAGAACTTGATAACCCTAAGTAAAATTAGTACATAATCGGCAGAATAGGGGTTGATTATTCTATTGCTATAGCGAATAATCTAAGTGGCGAATCGCTATATCTCCTCTCTTTGGGTTGTCAACGTGCTTTCAACAAGAAATGATGTACAAAGGCGCTACTATAGGCAAACGGAGTCAATACCACCATCATGGCAAAACAATCTACCTCATCACCGAAAAAAAAACCAGACCCATCTCAGTTGAAGGGTCGTAGGTTTGGTCGTGTGTTAACAAAGTTAGGAAAAGTGAATCGTGACCAAGTACACGAGGCGCTTTCTGTGCAGAAGATTGCACGCAAGAAAGGTGATCGAAGGAAGATTGGTGAGTTCCTTGTAGAAATGGGAGTTATTGAAGAGTCCGATATCCTTCAGGTGCTTGCTGGTCAAGCGGGACTTGCTTGGCAAGAATTAGATATAGATTCTATTCCTCAAATCGCGTTCGACACTCTCCCCGTTGAAAGCGCTACCACGTACCAAATCGTACCTGTCGATTACGATGAAGATTCAAAGCTTCTCAAAATTGCATTGAAATCACCTGACAATTACAGGGCCGTTGACGACTTGCGTTTGCTTATGGGTTTTAAAGTAGAAGCTGTAGTTTCTCCCCCTGAACAAATAGATGAAATAATTAAGCAGAGATATTCTTCAGGTGGTCCTTCCATGGCTGACGTCATGGCGGACTTAGATGCAAGTGATATTGGCGGATTCGGTGAAGAGGGTGACTCGACAGATTTATCTAAATTAGCATCTGCTGCTTCTGACAATAAAATTGTTCGACTTATTAATTTAGTCTTGTTGCAAGCAATCAAAGATAAGGCATCTGATATTCACTTTGAACCATTTGAAGATGAATTCAAAATGCGTTACCGGATTGATGGTGTGTTATACGAAATGGTTCCGCCTCCAATGCACCTCGCGATGCCTATTGTCTCTCGAGTGAAAATTATGGCAAACCTTGATATCTCTGAACGCCGTCTTCCCCAAGACGGTCGTATTGAGTTAACAGTTGCAGGTGCACCTGTAGATTTACGTGTCTCCATTCTTCCGACAATGTTCGGCGAAGCAGTAGTTATGCGTGTACTTGACAGGTCTAATGTTCAATTGAACATGGATAAAATTGGCTTGCGAGCGGCTGATTACGAAAAAATGGCTGATATTATTCAGCGTCCAAATGGAATTGTCGTTGTGACTGGCCCGACTGGTTCAGGTAAAACAACTACTCTGTATGCAGCACTTTCTGAACTCAATGATGAAAAAACAAAAATCCTTACGGCAGAAGATCCTGTTGAATACGATATTGACGGCTTGGTGCAATGCCAAGTAAACACGGACCAAGACCTTACGTTTGCAAGTTTGCTTCGTTCTTTCTTGCGTCAAGACCCGGATGTAATTCTTGTTGGTGAAATTCGCGACCTTGAAACTGCGCAGATTGCTGTACAGGCATCGCTCACGGGCCACTTGGTGTTTACCACTGTGCATACCAACGATGCTCCGTCTACTATTCTTCGTTTAGTAGACCTTGGAGTGGAATCGTTTTTGATTACTGCAACAGTCGAAGCAATTGTTGCGCAGCGACTGGTTCGTAAAATTTGCACATCTTGCAAAGAAAAGTACACGCCTTCGCTTGAGGAACTACTTGAGTTAAAGTTGCGTCCTGAAGATGTCGTGGGCCAGACTTTTTTCCGAGGCAAAGGTTGCGAAGCATGCAATACGACAGGCTACAAAGGCCGACTCGCATTGTTTGAAATTATGGAATTTGATGATGCTCTTCGTGAGCTCATTTTGGCGCAAGCCTCAACAGCAGTGCTTCGCGTTGAAGCACAAAAAAGAGGGATGCGGAGTTTGCGTGATAGCGGCTTGCTCTCAATTTACGACGGCCAAACCACAATAGATGAAGTTGTTCGAGAAACAATTCTTGATGATTAATGAACCAGTGGTTCGCCACTATGGAGTGTATGTTAGATGCCTACTTATGTATATGAAGCCTTAAACGCCGCTGGTAAGCCAGAAAAAGGTCGCATTGAAGCCGATAACAGCGATGCTGCAATGGCAGCAGTTCGCCAGAATGGTTTCTTCCCGACAACAATTCGTGAAGAAAAAGCGAAAGGCTCAAGTGCTAAAGCTGCAAGTAAGAAAGAAGCTGCAAAGAAGGGTAAAAAGAAAAAGGGCGGCTTTAATATTTCTATTGGCGGCGTAAAGACGAAAGTTTTAACGCAGTTCACTCGCCAACTTTCAACACTTCAAGATGCGGGCTTGCCCTTACTTCGTTCATTACAAATTTTAGAACTGCAACAAAAACCAGGCAAGTTAAAATCAATTTTGGGTGATGTAGTTGAAGATGTAGAATCTGGAACAGCTCTTTCCGATGCAATGAGTAAACACCCAAAAGCATTTGACCGCTTGTATTGCAAAATGGTTGCAGCTGGCGAAATCGGCGGTGTGCTTGATGTCATTTTGCAACGCCTTGCTGGATTCATGGAAAAATCCGAACGATTGAAAGCACGTATTAAAGGCGCGATGATCTACCCAATTTGCGTTATCGTCGTTGCGGTCGGCATTGTTTCAGGCATTATGTATTTCGTTATTCCGAAGTTTAAAGACATCTTTGATGACTTTGATGTAACTTTGCCAGGCATTACACTGTTTCTTATTGATTTGAGCCTTTGGGTTGCCGGTACGCCCGAGGGGAAAGTGCAGGCGATTCCTGGTTGGGTTTGGATTGCATCTTCTCCGTTTTTAATATTTGGTTTCTTTAAATTAATCAGAAAAACAAAAGGCGGACGCGCTACGATTGATATTATTCTGCTAAAAATTCCAGTGCTTGGTAACCTTGTTGAGAAAACTTCCGTTGCGCGATTTACACGCACGCTCGGCACTTTAATCTCTGCTGGCGTTCCAATTCTAGAGGCTGTTCTTATTACTCGGGACACTTCTGGCAACCACGTATACGAAAAAGCCCTTGATGGCGTGCACGATTCAATTCGTGAAGGCGAATCAGTAGCTGACCCACTGCGTGAAGCAAAAGTATGCGACTCTATTGTTGTAAATATGATCGAAGTCGGCGAAGAAACAGGCGACCTTGATGTCATGCTTGTAAAAGTTGCAGATAATTACGATGAAGAAGTTGACGTTGCTGTTTCAGCGCTACTCAGCTTGCTTGAACCAGTCCTTGTTGTTGTTTTGGGTTTCATCGTAGGTACAATTGTTCTTGCGTTGTTCATGCCTCTCGTGAAAATGATTGAATCGGTTTCAGATAGTGGTTAATTCTATGAAGAGCCGCGCAACAAAACTTGGTTTTACTCTTATTGAATTACTCATCACGATTTCTTTAATCGTTGTCTTGGTAAGTATTTTGACAGTTGCGTTAGGTGCAGCGCGAACTGCTGCACAAGTGGCAGAAACGCAATCACGTATGTCTGCTCTGAAGCAAGCCACGGTTCGCTTCAAAGAAGACGTTGGGTACTACCCTGCGGTCTTAGATACAAATCGTAATTTAGCTACACTTCCAGCGTTCCCTAGTCCCACGAGTGGTACTCCCCAGCAAATGTACAGATACCAAGCGCAAGATTGGTATTCAATTACTTCACCTGCAGAATATTTGATTGGTTACGGAAACCAGGCTCAAGATGGGTATGGAAGACTTCCTGGTTCGCAACAGAATGACCCCGACTATATTGAAATGCCTCGGTTTGGTTTTCGACACCCAGGTATGGATGGAGTATGGAGAGCGACGGATGTGTTTGCAGGAGCTGGAGCAGGAAGTGTAATTGACAGAAGCCCTTCAACTCGGGGTATGTTGTTCGGGCCTTATTTAGAAGTAGAAAACGAGCAAATGTTTGGTCGTATTATGCATGATTCAAATGGCGAGCCTCTTAGGGATCCTGTTACTCGCAATATAAAAGTCTTCTATCCTGGCGACCCAGAACTTGCAGCACTCACGATTGCAGAACAGCAAGCGTTGCCAATGGTTATTGTTGATACTTGGGGAAACCCAATTCGGTATTACCGTGCAATGTATCCAAATCCTGCCGACCCTACGTTGCCGCTTTCTGGTATAGCCCGCACTTTTCCTCAAAGCAATTCTTATGACAGGCCTACACTAAGCGATTATTTTGTCCTTCGTCCTTCTGAATTTGAATCAAACAAAGCTCTTGATGGGACGTTGCCTGACTTTAGAGAGGGGCTAGGTCAGACGAATGGTGACCGCTCGACAACGTTTGAATTGCAGGCAGGGCAGTTTGCTTTTTTCTCTGCAGGTCCTGATCAACAAATGAATGCATTTATTCGCTCAGATGCATTTGGTCTTCCAGATAATGACGACGAATATGCAACTGATGAATCGAACAAAGACAACTTAGTAGAGGTAGGACCATAGATGAAAATTGTACGCACACAACATGGATTTACGCTCATCGAAATGATGATTGTCATTGGCATCATTGCTTTGCTTGCTGCGTTAACGCTTGGCATTTCTAGCAGTGTGATGCGAAATGCCGAAAAACGTAAAACGCAAGACGTCCTTCAATTGCTTACCGTTGCCTTGCAAGAATGGGAACTTGAAAAAGGTCGTTCAATGACGTTTGATGGGTATGCCCCTGAAATGTTGCCAAACGGCAATTCAGGATATTACGATTGTTATGCGGATGAATATATTGAAGCTCCGTCATTTGCAGAGCAGGGTGTTATCGATGCAGTTATGAATCATGGAATGGAGACAAGAATCGAAAGTATTGTTGATTTATTTATGCAGTCCGAGTCAGCAAAAGAAATCCTCTCAAAAATGAGTTCAGATATGTTCATTGCACATGAGCATGATCCTGGTGAAGTTGAAAAATTAGTTGTCGATGCTTGGGGCACTCCAATTGGAATAGTTTTTCCTGGAAGACCTTACTTTGATGTTAATCCTTCTGGCTCAACCTTCGATCCAGCGTACGATGACTCTGGGGATGGTACTGTTCGCGATGAAGCAGAAGATGGGCTTGGTTCCTGTGTTAATGCTAGACCTTTTTTTGTTTCTGCAGGTCCCGATAGAACTTGGGGCTATCGTTCACAATCAAATGACCAAAATTCAACTCCGCAAAACGAAGCATGGGTTGCATCAACTGACAATTTGTATTCATACGAACCATACTTAGTGGAGAGCGCACGTTGATTCAAAGTACACGCCAAGTGAATAGAGCGTTTACACTTGTTGAGTTAATTGTTGTCATGGTAGTGATTACTATTCTTGCGGGCTTATCTGCAATGGCATATCGTGGCGTCGCGGAAGATTTAAAAATGTCATCAGCTACAAATTCAGTTGTCGCAGCGCTAGATAACGCAAGGGCAATGGCTATCAAAAAGAACCGGTATGTTATTACTGTCTTTCGACCACGTCTCGACAGCGATGGTACAGAACAAGTAGTTGATATCGTTATCGCTGAATGGAATGGCGACTCTGCTAGTGCAAATAGAGGCGATGGCGATATATGGACGTACGACCGCTTTGTACCAATTCAAGGCATGGCAGTCCGTACTATTAAAGGCGGCGTGAATGTTGCCGGTCCAGGGTATGGAACAGGTGACGATGATATCTGGTGGTGCAGCACATTCTTGCCAGCTAATGCTGTAGTGCCTGACAATGAGCCATTTGGCTCTTTAGTGGGTGTTCTCTATAGCCCAGAGGGAAGGGTTGTTGTTCGTAATGCTCAGTCTGGCGCTGACCGAATTTGGGTAGATTTCAATCGTGATTGGACGCAGACAATAAGCGATACAGAAAGTGTTGTCTGGAACGACCCCAATGTCGTTACAAGCCCGTGGCCAAGCTCACTTCCAGGAGTTGGTGCGTACTTTGATTTAGAAATTCCAGAAGGTGAGCCATTCATAAGTATGACGCCGATCCTTGCTGTGTTTAATGAAAAGGAGTTTCGTACTTCAGTAAATCCAAACGATTGGACTAGTTCTAACTTGCGAGATAATGCCTACACAGAGTATATAGATCAGAATGCAGACAGAATTCAATTCAATCGATACAGCGGAGTGCCACTCGAATGACATATTCAAACACACGCCGCGGTTTTTCACTCATCGAATTGTTACTTGCTATTTTTATTCTTGGCATCGGCATCATTAGCATTGCAACGTTGTTCCCAGCGGGCATCGCGCAGCAATTGAAAACGACGGACGATGTTATTGGGCCAATCGTTGCACGGAATGCGCTCACATTGATTCGCTCCCGAGTAGAGCAAGAAGACTTCGGAGGCGCAGAGCCTTTTGAGCCAGAGTGGTCGCCATTCCTTTGCGGGTTCTCTCTCACGCAAAATAGCATTAATCCTTGGCCAACAATTTGCGGCGATTGGATGTGGCGAAGACCAGCACTCGTGCAAGATGACTACGGCGACGATGGTGATTACTATGCGCAATCAGTACGTGGAGCAATTGATATTTTCGCAACCCCCGACACGAATATTTTAGTAGATGATGGTGCTCCTTTGACTGAATATTGGACGGATACCCGTGGTTTGCCAGGCATTCCGTACAACAAAGAGAGGTATCCAGACTTTTACAATCCAGATAATGGAGACTGGCTTGGATTGAACGTCCCAACAAAAAGAATTCTTGCCTCAGAACGCCAGTACCCTATGTGGTCAGGTGCTCCTCTAGATAGGCCAAAAGCGGAATACTATTGGGATTGTATGTTTAAACGCTTTGAAGGCAGGATGCAAGTAGCGGTATTTGTATATCGAGTCATCGATCCAACAAGCGATGGGCCGTACACAATTGATACGAAAGGTGTAACTGTGCCTAATTTGCCTATGCGAGTTAACTTAACTAGCGATACATCAACGGGTTCCTGGAACGCCGTGCTAGGGAGCGAAGAACTCATTGGTTCAGAACTCGATGACCCAAGCGTGGCTAATGGTCAGTGGCAATATCCGGGTCAATGGCTTGTGGATCAAAATGGAAATATTCACACAGTGCGACGCGGTCGAAGAAGAATGAGTAACGGAAATCCTGTATTGCTCAACGCTAGTCCTACAGAGGTATCCGTATTTCAAAGTACTGAATATATCGGCACTCCTGGCATAAATGTGAATTGGTGGGATCAAGCTGCTACAAACAATATCCAAGATGGTTTTGTTGATATGGGCGTTGTCACAGATATTTGGTACGTGCCAACATCAGACACCCAAGGCCGTAAGTTAATACCAGTGTACGTAACGGTAGAGGATCTCTAAACCTATGACTTCGTTCACAAAAAAAGGTTTTACTCTCTTAGAACTCATGGTTGCAGTTGTCGTATTACTAGCAATTATGATATCTGTAGGGCGAATCTTCAGTACAACAAGCGATATTTCTGCCTCTGGCCGTGCAATATCTGAGACATTGCAACAGGGCGTAGCAATAGAGCAACAACTTCGAGAAGATATTTCTAATCTGTCTCGAGAAGGGTTCTTCGCAATACGTAGTGTTGCAGTAGCCAATGATTACAAAGGCGAATTTTTGCTACTTGATGATTCGTTGCCTGCGAATGAAATTATTCGTTTTGATCAACTTGTATTCTTTACTGATGGCATTGCAACTCCAATGTTAAATACAACGAGTACAGATTTTGCAGGACAAGGATTAGCATCCATGATCTATTACGGACACGGTGTTCGCTTCCCGCAACTTGAGGGCCAAGGGCAGGGCGTCAACAATTTTGATGAATCTGACAATCCTATTCTTATTCAGAACGCAACTGGAATTGTTACGCCATGGTACGAAGGTGCGGTGGAAGTTGAAACACGCAAATACACAGACGGCCAGGCAGAACGTTTTGACATAGTTGCAGACGGCTTTTATGCAAATGGATCACAGGGCTTGCCAACGGAATGGACGTTGTGCAGGCAAGCAATTATTCTTGGAGACGATGACCAGCAGGATCCAGATGCAACACAAAAAACCGTATATATGGGAAAAGGAGTTTCGTCCAATACGATTTTCCCTTGGGATCCGCGTATAGGTGGTGGGAATTTGTACCCGCATGTTCAGCAAGGGCGCGTAGATATAGCCGCCACGCAACTTGATGATATTCGCCAAAGCGTTTTGCAAGAAGTTGAAGTTGGCGGCGATCCAAATCGTTGGTGGCGTAGCGATGTCGATGGCGTAGATCAACAAGAATTAATTGCATCATTGTTTTATTGGCCAAGAGTAGAGCCCTACCCGCCAACAGCGATCAGATATGACCAGGCACTGATGATGGCTTCCTTAGCAGAAGGTTGTGTTTCCTTTAAAATTGAATGGACATACGACGAAGGCGTAGGCAAAGCAGTTGATGCAAACCACAACCCGTATACGGGCTATAAGTATGACGCAGCATTACCGCAACCGTGGTTTGGAGATGCATGGCCAAGCGATGGCAGTCAGCCAGGTAACCAGTACACTATTACATTCGACTCGCTCTCCCGATTCACATCACTTGCCAATAATGGTGATATTCCCCACACACCAGCTTGGTCAATCGACCCGTCTATTATTGAAACGAGTTTCGTTGAAACTGAAGGTTCATTGGTAGCACCCGTGCCAA
>Ga0115000_10000416_pt1 | contig 40072 bp, 41 predicted proteins | sample ArcticOcean_MG_C_6_FD_89690 | JGI IMG/M metagenome (GOLD analysis project Ga0115000, IMG submission 89690) | Marine microbial communities from western Arctic Ocean - ArcticOcean_MG_CB8_128 | ecosystem: Environmental > Aquatic > Marine > Oceanic | place: Arctic Ocean: Canada Basin | collected...
CCAGTAGAGCGGCTTGTCGAACTTCTCCCACTCGTGCTCTTTTAGAGCGGCTCCCTGGACCTCGGCCCAACCAAGCGATAGCCAAACGTCAGGCCGCTGATAGCCGCCATCGTCCATGAACTTCATGAATTCGCCGTTTGTGACGAGTCGTGAGCCCATTTCGAAAGCGTTTATATATTCCTTGTGCTCTGGACCCTCGTTATCGAACGAAAATCGTGTAGCGTCCCATCCGACGTCGTACACGTTCTCTTCGTATCGAAACCATTCGAGTCTTGGTACGCCAACTGGTTTTTCGTCTGCAGTTCGTTCGTAGAGGGTAGGGCGAAGCGGGTTCATCGATAGGACGTGTTTGATATCGGTCGCCATCAACTCTTGATGCTGCTGTTCGTGATTTGCACCAAGGATGATCGTGTCTCGCAACGATGCGAGTCCGCCGTCTCGACCCATTCGTTCGATCAGGTCCATCATCTTTTTATCTACATAGTGGCGGTATTCATAGACCTCGGCGACGGTCGGTCGTGAAATTTGACCTCGTCTGGGTCGACAGAACTGTTCGCCAACAGCGTTGTAATAGGAATTGAACAGGTAGTTGTACTGCTTGTTCAACGGTTCGTAGTTTGGATAGTTGTTGCCAAGAACAAACGTCTCGAAGAACCAAGTCGTGTGCGCTAGGTGCCATTTCGTTGGGCTAACGTCGGGCATCGACTGTATGACGTAGTCCTCGTTCACCATCGGCTCGCACATTCGCTCGGTGAAACCACGCACGCTCTTGTAGTACTCGATCAGAGCTTCGGGTGTCTGTGGATCTGAATTTACGATCATCGTTGGACTATCTGCGATTGTCATTGGTTCTGTCACTGTTCAAGAAAATATCTATTTGACCTTACTGCGTAAGTTGATTCGTGATCTTAGTAGTTAAGGATATTGTTACAAGGTTAGGGCTTATTTAGCTAACACGTGTATGGGTCCAACATTCGAGTCATCTTGAATGTTCAGATGCTTGCATTCTTGGAACGGTGCGAGCACGAGGGTCGAATTCGCTGGCATCTGAGTATTCAAGACAGTAAGCAGACGTCAGTTAATAAATACTGACTGGTCAGTCATTTTACATGGAATCGGAGATATGTCGATGGTGAAAGCTATCTTCAACGGCACAGTCGTTGCGTAAACAGAGGATTATGAAGTGGTTGAGGGGAACGTTTACTTCCCGCCTAGTTCAATCAAGTGGGAGTTCTTTTCCGATAGCGGATTGCACACTACGTATGCTTGGAAGCGGCTAGCCAGCTACTACTCACTGAACGTTGATGGGCAAGAGGCTCACGATGTTGCTTTGTACTACCCATCTCCGTCCGGCGCTGCCGGCAACATCAAATATCGCGTTGCGTTCTATCCTCAAGTAACAATCGAAGGCTGAAAGTCCGGTTGGTTGGGCTTCATCCGCAAAATTATCGGCGTATAACCGAACATTGCGGCACGTTTAGACCACGCGACTTATCGATGCACAATTGCACGCTACGAACCGACGAGCGACGTAAGTTTTCCGAGTAGTCCTAGGCGCTTTGGCTTTAGGTTTGCTGAAATGAAATCTACTGTTGCTGGCGATCCTGTCAGCAGCAGTCCGCGCCATTTCCTGATTCGACCGTACGTCGCCGAGTCGTTGGCATATCCGCTACTCCATCCTTCGAATTCAGAGAAATGTCGCGTTGAATCGAGCGCCAGCACTTTGCCACCTGATTCTTTGACCAGAAGAATTGCTGCAGCAAAATCCCAAGTCATTGCCCAGCCGGTGATGGCGTATTGCATTGTTCCGTTGGCTACCAAGAACTGCTCGTAGCAAGCACTTCCACCTACGCGAATCTCGCCGAAGTGACCTTCTAACGGCTTTTCGACATTGAACATTCGGCGAATCCATCCAGGCCGAGCCGAAAGCACGCCGGTGATCGGCTCGCCCGAATTACTTGATTGGTGGACATGAACTTGAACATCTCCAATCCACGTGCCGTGACCTCTTCTTGCATGCATTAATAGGTGACCGTCTGAATTCGGCCATGGAATCCAAATAGCAGCTGCAACCGGTTCGCCTCTGAATAGTGCGGCGACTGAAACAGCGTGAACCGGCGACGAGTTAACGAAGTTGGTGGTTCCATCGATCGGGTCGACGATCCAGAGCCAATCTGCCGCCGCTGGTTCTTCGTCGGGTGGGTCCTCTTCACCGAGCAGCATGTGGTCGGGGCAAGTTTTCGACATGATAGCGGCGATCATACGCTGACTCTCCTTATCGGCGTCGGTCACCATATCTTTGCCTGGCTTGTCGCCTTTTTGAGAAATCTCCAAGAAGCCGCCGAACCTGCTCGCCACGAAGGCGCCGGCTTCTTTGGCGGCACGAACAACCGAATTCTCGACGTGTTCTAGTTCAGAGTCAGTAAATCCGCCATTAGGGTTGTTCGATACGTTGCTCGGTGATGATTCGGTCAATCTGATGCGACTCCAACTGCGTAATAAAAAGTAACTGTTCTGCTGCGACGTGCAACAGGATAGATTGGCGGACTCTCGAAAGATAAGGAAATTCTATTCTCGTCGCCGCCAACACTCCGGTAAGATTCTACGTGCAAGTTTTGAATGTGAATGCGCTGGAATACTTCGCAGCGCCTTGAGGTAACGGAAATGTCTTCGACCACCACCCGGAAATTTCATAAAGATAGTGGACTCGTCACACGCATGTACTTCACTATGTTCATGCTCGGGTTCCTTTACGCCGTATTTGCTCTATTCCTGATGCAAGTTGCAGGATTACAACTCATATTCGTCGGTGGAATAGTCGGCGTCATGATCGTTGTGCAGTACTACATGTCCGACAAGTTGATCTTGAGGTCGACGGGTGCGAAAGAAGTGACTGCCGAGCAGGAACCTGCGCTTCATAAGATGGTCAAACAGCTTGCTGATCGATATGAAATGCCAATGCCTAAGGTAGCCGTAATCGATACGGCCATCCCGAACGCATTTGCTACAGGCCGTAACCCAAAGAACGCACTTGTTGCCGTTACTACCGGAATTCAGGAACGGCTTAATGAGCGTGAGCTCCGGGCCGTTATTGGTCACGAACTCGCACACGTTGCTAATCGTGACATGAGAGTGCTCGCCATTGCTAACTTCCTCGTAACTGTCACCAGCTTCCTCATGACCATGCTCTTCTGGAACATGCTCTTCGGTGGCATGGGTGGGCGTCGTAACAACAACGGTGGCGGCATGATGATGGTCTACCTAGTCACGATCGTCGTTTATTTCATTGGTCAGTTACTGGTATTGGCGCTGACTCGTTATCGTGAATACGGAGCCGACCATACTGGAGCCGAGATTTGTGGCGATCCTGGTGCACTTGCTGATGCTCTCGAGAAGATCAGCGGCTCTGTGAACAAGATTCCTGACAAGGATTTACGTAAGTTGCAGACTGCAAATGCTTTCTTGATTATTCCGGCAGCACTGAAGGGCGAAGGGTCTATGAACCTGTTCTCGACTCATCCACCTTTGCAGGAACGAGTCAAGCGACTTCGCGAACTTGAACAGCGCATGCGCTACGGACTGAGATAAGTATGGGAATATTCGGTGGCAACAAAACTCCCAAGGATGACTGGTCGGTGATGTCGACCGTTATCAAGGCAGAGGCAAAGCTTCAGGCACTTGGTGAAATCACCCCTTCTAGGCGTGCTGGGGTGATCTACAGGAACGATGAATCTAATTCGTTCCAACGCGATATCAAGATAGAACTCAATGAAGTGCTATACGTTGGCGGTGGGGCAACTAAAACCGCTTTCGAGATTGAAGACGACGACCGTGGCATGCGCTGGATCGTTCTAGAAGACGGTAAATTCGGCGATCTAGTATCGACGGTCTACACTGTCGGCAATGCCATCGGAATGAACGATGGTGCCGACAATCTTCTTGCTGCCGTATTCGAGCTGTATTTCACCGGTACGGTCGAAGACAACACCTACCGTTCTGGATTGCGTACATATTGGATCTACAGGTACGACCGCAAAGCCTTCTACCCGTTTGTTCCGACCGGTGAGAGCGAAGGCGATCGAGATCGTCCCACGGAAGCGCGACTGGGTCACGATCTAGGCAAGCACGGTCTAACGGTAGAAAAATCGCTTACCGAGTGGATGGGTCTCTGGGGCATACCGTTCTAGAACGCCGTAGCGACCTTCGAATTCGTTCTTCGCACCAAATCTTTTTGTTTGATTCTTGTCTTAGCCCGAGGGCCAGTTCATGAGTGACCAAGCGCGCGTAGCGTTAGTAGTACGTCCCGGAGAGAGTCCTCAGCCATTTGTTGACGCGATAGCGCACGGCGCTGGTCAGGCTGTTGTTATTGAATCGAACGTTGAACTACCTGACGACGTCGGCGGACTGATGGTCGCTGGCGAAGCAGGATTCGTATCTTCTGACAGCTTGCCCACTGCCCTCGCACAGGCAATCGAAACCGGATTCCCTGTGTTGGGTATCGGTTGGGGCATGCACGCCCTCAACATCGCCCTAGGCGGCGAACATCCAATCGTAGTCGAAGGGCATGGTGATCCGAGCGAAGATCCGACGAAGCACACATCGTTTATGGCACCCGGCGGCAAAGTTGGCTACACAATCGCTGGATCAGGTTGGGTGACCATTCCTTCTGCCCATACACACGGCCTACTTCCGGCCCAGGTTGCCGATGGTTTGCTCTCTTCGATGTATGCAGAAGATCGTGTAGTTGAAGCGATAGAGAAGCCTGGTCGTGAATGGTTGATCGGCGTCCAGTGGCCTGCTCACCTGTACGAGCGTACTCCGAAAGGGTTCGACAGCCTGCTACTCGCCCTTGTTGAACGCAGCGAGCAATAACTGAAGGTTTTGGGAAGGCCTCGCGGGCGTGTGCGCACGCGTTGCGCGTACGTATGGGGAAGCGTATTGTTGAAGTATTAACTTTCGTATTGCGTGCCAGTACTCCGCGATACGGGCTGAAACCATTCCATTAGCCGGAGATTTTTATGGTCAATAGCGACCTCGGCAACATCAGGCCAATTAGTATCGAAGACGAAATGAAGACGTCTTACTTGGACTACGCAATGAGCGTAATTGTGTCCAGGGCGCTTCCCGACGTACGTGACGGCTTGAAGCCGGTACAGCGACGTATTCTCTATGCAATGCATGATCAGGGCATGCGCCCAACTTCTTCCTACAAGAAGAGTGCACGTCTTGTAGGTGAAGTGCTTGGTAAGTACCACCCGCACGGCGACCAGTCGGTTTACGACGCTCAGGTGCGTATGGCGCAGTCGTTCTCGCTTCGATACCCGTTGGTGGACGGTCAGGGTAACTACGGCTCTGTAGACGGCGATCCACCAGCAGCAATGCGATACACCGAGTGTCGCTTGTCGTCGATCACCGAGATGATGCTCAGCGATATCGATCGCGACACAGTTAATTGGGGCGAGAATTTCGACCAGTCGCTCAAAGAGCCAACGGTTCTTCCTGCTCGATTGCCAGCTCTATTGGTAAACGGTGCATCTGGCATTGCTGTGGGAATGGCGACGAACATTCCGCCGCACAACGTCGCTGAAATATGTGACGCTATCGTGCATATGATTGGAAAACCCGACGCTTCAGTCGATGACTTGATGCAGTTTGTGCAGGGGCCTGATTTCCCGACTGGTGCACATATTTGGGGCCAAGAAGGTATACGAAACGCTTACGTTACTGGTCGTGGTCGCGTGATGGTTCAGGCCGATCACAAAATCGAAGATATTGAGCGGCAGGAACGTAAGCGCCTCGTCTTCAACGAGATTCCGTTCCAGGTAAACAAAGCGAATCTTGTAGCGAAGATCGCCGATCTGATCAAGCAACGCAAAATCGAAGGAATTAGCGAAGTTCGTGACGAATCAGACCGTAAAGGTATGCGAGTCGTCCTAGAGCTTCGTCGTGGTGCGCACGTGCCGGTTGTGCTCAACAACTTGTACAAGCACACAAACCTTCGTAATTCGTTCTCAGTCAACATGATCGCGTTGGTTGATGGCACTCCGAAGATGCTCACGCTTAAGCAGGCGCTTCGTCACTACATTGACTTCCGGGTCGAAGTAGTTCGAAGGCGTGCTGAATTTGATCTGAAAAAGGCTAAAGCACGCTTGCATGTGCTCGAAGGTCTGCGTATTGCGATCGACAATCTTGATCGAGTGATTGCGCTAATCCGAGCTTCAACCGATGTTGAAGAAGCCCGTTCAAGCTTGATGGCGGAGTTCAGCCTTTCCGAGATTCAGGCGCAAGCCATTCTCGATATGCAACTGCGCCGCTTAGCTGCGCTTGAACGTGAGAAGATCGAGAACGAATACACAGAACTTCTTGCACTCGTGTCAGAACTCGAAGCGCTACTATCTGACAGTGTTCAAGTTCTTGGCGTCGTTCGTAGTGAAACACGAGAACTTAAGCGAAAGTACGGCGATGAACGCCGCACAGAAGTGCATCAGGAAGAACTCGGCGATTGGCGTCGTGAAGACACCGAGCCTCACGATGATGTTGTTATTACGCTTAGCCGTAACGGCTACGTAAAACGGGTCAAGCTCGACACGTACAAGAAGCAGCACCGGGGTGGCAGAGGTGTTAGAGGTCAGAGAATGACCAAGGAAGATGATGTAACGCCGCACTTGCAGATTGCAGACACGCACGACTATTTATTGTTCTTCACAGATCAAGGTCGAGTGTTCGCATCGCGAGTATTTGAACTACCTGCTGATCAGTCGAGAAACTCTCGTGGTACGCCCGTTCAGAACCTTGGTTTCAATATGGAACCGAGAGAGGAAGTTCAGGCAGTAGTTGCTGTTTCGAGCTACCTTGAAGACACGTATCTGGTGATGGCGACTAAACATGGGCAAGTGAAACGCATGCACCTGCCATTGTTACGAAATATGAACCGCAGTGGACTACGTTGCTTCAATTTGAAGGGTGAAGACGGGCTTATTGGTGCTGTGCTTGCCGACGATACCGAGGACGTGATCCTCGTTTCAAAGGAAGGCATGTCGATACGCTTCAAATCTTCCGAGGTGCGGGCACGTCAACGTGCTGCCGGTGGAATGAAAGGGATGACAGTTCAGGGCAAGGACGAAATCGTCTCAATGAACGTTGTCGATGACGAGGGCTACCTGCTCATCGTTAGCCAGAAGGGTTATGGAAAGCTTTCCCTTCTACGTCACTACACCCAACAGCGTCGTGGTGGTAAAGGCCTCATTACGCTGAAAGTCACACCAAAGACCGGTAATGTTGCCGACTCGGCCGTGGTGAGCGAAGAAATTAGAACCGACTCGACCGGCATGCTGGTTCTTGTTAGTGAGAAGGCTCAGGTCATTCGTACGAACCTTGGTGAAATTCGATCAACAGGTCGAATAGCTCAAGGTGTGAAGATTCAGGTGCCGGACGCTGGTGACAAGATCTCTGCTATTCGAGTCATCGATGAACGGCGTGAAGCGGGTGCTGTATTGGACCCCTCTGAACTGGAAAACGGTAGCGAGGGTGGCGAGTCTGGCGTTGAGAATGAAGCCCCAGATGAATCAACCGACGAGCTCGAAGTTGCGACTGAAGAGTCGATCGAAGACTAAATCTAGTTCTTTCAAACAAAACTTACGACCGGGCTGACTTGAAGAATATCGAGGCAGCCCGGTCTGATTAATCGGTTCGTACCATCGTTTATGTGGAACTTGATCTGAATCTCTAGATATCTCACGAACTACGTAGCGAGTCCGCCACCAATTGCTACTGGAATAGACGAGAATTACTAAATGCTCAATGCTAGCGGCAAGCTCATCATCCGTCGGAAATACTACGTCCTGTCTATCTGGGCGATTGTCATTTTGGCTGCGTTGCCATTCTTTCCTCGTGCTGACGAATACCTGAAGCCGGGTGGGTTTTCGAACGAATCGTTCCCCTCAGTCCAAGCTAGCAAAGTGCTTCAGGAGCGACTTGAGCTAACGACTTTGACCGTCGATTTCGTGTTCAGTCATCCCGATTGGTCACCGTTCGATCCCCGGTTTTCTGGAGCAGTAGAGACTGCTGTTTCAGGACTCGCCGATCTGGAATATATCTCCGACGTCGTAACTCACCTCGATGATCCTAAGCGAGCTTCCGCCTCCAGCAATACAGTTCACGTTTCAGCTGGACTGACGATGGAGCTGGACGAATCGCTCGATTATCTCGATACGGTGATAGAAGCAGTCGACCCAGGTCCGCTTGATCTGATTGTCACGGGAGGTCCAGCGTTATATCGCGATATATCATTGGCAAGTGAACGAGATTTACGACGAGGAGAAACCGTCGCATTCCCTGTGGCAACACTCGCTCTTTTGCTGGTGTTCGGAACGTTGGTGGCCGCGATCCTGCCAGCAGCAGTTGGCGGTGGGGGAGTGCTCGTCGGCATTGCGATTGTTTTCTTCATGTCGCAAGGCATCGACATGTCGGTGTTCGCCCTAAACATCGTGAGTCTGTTGGGAATCGGAATCGGAATCGACTACTCGCTGTTCTACACCTCGAGATTCCAAGAAGAATTGCGCAAAGGTAAATCTGTCGATGACGCCGTTTTAGGCGCACATATTCACGCTGGTCAGGCAATTCTATTTTCGGCTATTACGAGTCTGATCGGACTACTTAGTCTCGTCTTCTTCGATGTGATGATGCTTCGTTCGGTCGGCATAGGTGCAGTTGCAGTTATTTTTGCAGCGTTGATCGCAGCGCTCACGTTGATGCCGGCGATACTGGCTGTGCTGGGTGAACGAGTTAACAGATTCAGAATTGTTCCAAATTGGAGCAATCGACCCAGCTTCTGGGTACCGCTATCGAATTGGGTGATGAAACGGCCGTGGCTCGTGCTAGTGCCAACGTCGGCTGTGCTGATTCTGCTCGCAGTGCCGGCGCTATCGCTCAGACTCGGAACCGTTGACGCGACGATCTTGCCCGACTCGCTGGAGTCTAGGCAGGGATTCGATGTGCTCAGGGAAGAATTCGGATTCGCCTTACAAACCGTTATCCCTGTGGTCTACACCTTCGCCGAAAAGGATGACTTGTCTGTTGCCGCCGATCCCTTCTCCGCTGAGAACCTAAGGCGTGCATTCGACATTGGACGCGAGTTCGAACGGATAGAAGGCGTTTACGAGGTGACGAGCATCGTTAATCTCGAGCCGACGTTTGGCACGGATGAGTATGAGCTTCTCTACACTCATCCAGAATCGATCACCGATGTTGCCGCCGCTCGGATCGTTGAAGAATCGGTTCGTAACGGTGCGATTCTGTTCTTGGTTCACAGCGAAATGCACCCGTTCTTGCCAGAGACTCGTCAACTGGTGGCTGATATTCGAGCGTTGATTCCGCCGGACGGCGAACTTCATGTCAGTGGCGGTGCGAGCGAAATCGCCGACATAATCGCCGCACTCTATGGCAAGTTCCCGTACGTCATCGCCGCTGTATTGGGCGTGACGTACGTATCCCTAATGCTGCTGTTCCGTTCGGTATTGCTCCCTTTAAAGGCGGTCCTACTGAATGCACTGTCGATTCTTGCAAGCTACGGAGCTTTGGTGTTCGTATTTCAAGAAGGAAACTTCAGCGGTGTATTGAACTTCGAAGCGATGGGGGTTATCGAAGCGACCCTCCCGATACTGCTATTTGCGATTATTTTTGGCCTGAGCATGGACTACGAAATATTCTTGCTATCGCGAGTCGCTGAGGCGTACGAGCGCACAGGCGATAACACATTAGCGGTCGCCGAAGGGCTTCAACGGAGTGGACTAATCATTACCGGAGCTGCATCGATCCTCATCATCGTCGCTTCAAGTTTTGTGCTCGCTGACGTCGTGGTCGTGAAAGCCATCGGGCTTGGTCTGGCTATCGCGGTGTTCGTGGATGTGACATTAGTTAGAGCTCTTATTGCTCCTGCCATCATGCGAATCGCTGGCCCTTGGAACTGGTGGATACCAGGCTGGCTCGACAGAATATTGCCGGAGGTGAAACGTGTCGATTAGACGCCTATTACTTCTGATGCTGCTTACGGCCGGCTTGCTGATGACAGTCACGACTTGTGTGAATTCAGCTGAGCCACGTGTAGTACCGGTCGATGCAGTTCCCGATCCCACCGTCACTCCTTTACCAGTCACATTTCCTCATGACGAAGGTGGCCATGAGACTCGACTTGAGTGGTGGTACCACAGCGGTCACCTTGAGTCGGAATCCGGAAGAGAGTTTGGATTCCACTTCGTCGTATTCAAGGCCGACGACGGACTCAACGAGCCGAACCTCGTCTCACAGCTCGGAATTCTTGATGTCGAAACAGGAGAACACTACGAATTTGCCAGGGCAGAAGCAGGTATGCGGCAGATCGGCGGAGGGCTAATGACCATTGGTATTGCTGATTGGGTCTACGGTCTGAATTCAATAGAGGGCGCCCATACATTTACTTCAAAAAGCGGTGACACAGGTCTTAGCCTCAATCTTGAAGCCGTTGCTCCCGTGATGCTTCACAACAAGATCGGCTGGCTGCCGACTGAACTTGGTTCCACCTACTACTATTCTTGGCCGAGGCAGGAAGCGGTCGGCGAGCTGATCCTCAACGGCGAAACATTTCAGGTCACAGGTACAGGCTGGTTCGATCATCAGTGGGGCGATTTTTTCGTGCTCGGCAAACCTGCCGGGTGGCAGTGGTTCGCCGTTCAGCTTCACGATGGTGGTTCGCTGATGATCACTCAGGCACGAGGTATTGACGGCGAAATTGTCGAAACGTACGGCACTTACATGTCGCCTGACGGAAACGTCCGTGATCTCCGAGAAGATACCGATGGGATCGAGCTTTCTGTGCTTGGTGAATGGACGAGTCTCGATAATGGCGCCACGTATCCGTCTGGGTGGTCACTATCCATAGATTCACTTTCGATGGAGTTGACAATAGATCCAGTGGCGAAAGATCAAGAAGTCCAGATGGGGCTACCCGCTGCATCTACATATTGGGAAGGCAAGGCCTCGGTTAGTGGTCGACAGAACGGTGTGCAGTTAGCCGGTGATGCCTATGTTGAGCTCTCCGGTTACGCCGATTCCGAACCTGTCGAGTGGAAGCAACGCCGCTAGTATCGCTGCTTAATGCGACTTCACGTTTATACTTCCGCCACTAGTTCCGAACTTTCGAAGGGTAATAGGATTGCAGACGGCCGAATCAATTGCAGAGATGTACCGAGACGCTTGGTCGAGATTCGCGACCGGGGTCACAGTAATCACTACGGTCGAATCGAGCGGGGCAGTCCATGGTATGACAGCCAGTAGCGTGACATCGGTTTCGCTTGATCCCCCATTGGTTCTCGCAGTAATTGGCGAGTCTCGACAAACACACGCTTTGATCGAGGCTACGGGTCGGTTCGGGATGAGCATTCTTGATGTAGGTCAAACCGAAATCGCAAAGCACTTCGCAACTCCACCCGAATCGCGTGGAGAGTTGGCTACCGAGAATCTCACTCAGCTTTCAGGAACTCCCGTTATTGCCAACGCTATAGCCGCAATGGACTGCAAAGTTATCGCTGCTCACAAAGCCGGCGATCACACGGTGTTTATTGGCGAAGTGGAATCAATTCAAGTTGGCGAGGGCGATCCGCTGGTGTGGTTCCAACGACAGTTCGGCGGCTTTACAGATAGTGCGTCCGATCAAAACTCCAGTAGCGATTCTGAATAGGCAATATCGTGCGAATCGCCGCAATTTCAGTCGCTCCTATATTTCCGAACTACGTCATCGGCGGATCACAAAAGATTCTCGCTGATGTGACTGCTGGCCTTAAAAATTTAGGTCACGACGTTCAGATTTGGTGTACTGCCACGGAATCACACAATGGTGATTTCGATGTTGATGGAGTAGCTGTTCACCCCGAGCTTCAGTTTCGGGGCTCATTTCCGTCAACACATCAGGTTTCTCCGGTCGCTCTCGCTCGATCAGCCGAAACCCTGCGTAATGCCGCAGAGTGGGCGGATCGAGTCTATCTCCATGCCGATGCAGTTTATTTGCGGCACGCCTTAGAGGGCGCCGAGATCATTAGGTCCATTCACGACTATGTCTACGAAGAAGCGCTTCTATCGACGCTCAGCCTTCCAGCCGACGTGACGATTGTTCCGAGCAACTATCTCAAACACTGTATAGAGGCGACCGTCGCATTTTCAGGAAAAAAAACGATAGAGCAAGTTGTAGTGATATCGAACGGAGTGCATGTCCCCGAAACTACTCCGGTACCGACACTTCCGGATGGAATATTACCTCGTGGTGAAAAAGACCTAATTTTGCTATTTCCACATCGACCCATACCGACGAAGGGTTTGGATGAAGCAATAAGAACTGCAGTTGAGGTTCAGAAAATCGAACCTACTAGAAACGTTAGATTGCTGATACCTGCGTATCCCACTAATGCGAATTTCGATGATCTGGCTGGCTCAACTGACGAACTCATGGAACTGGTAAGTGACCTGGGTGGCGTCGATATTGTGGAGTTCCATAGTTGGCTGAGTCCAACCGAAATGTCCGGATACTACGCGTCAGGGGACGTGACTCTGTGCATCGGATCGTTTGTTGAGTCCTTTGGACTCGTTCCAATCGAGTCAGTTGCGAACGGTACGCCGGCAGTCTGCGCCAGTGTTGGCGCATTCAGGCAATTCGCCGATATTGACGGAATTATTCCAGTGCCATATGGCCAGATCGAGGCGTCGACCCAGGCAGTACTTTCGGCCGCAGGCGGATCAGCAGATTTGATCGAATCCGGTCGTTCCCAGATCATTCACACCTACTCTCCAGAATCGATGGTTGAAGGCTATGAATCGGTAATTTCACGAACCTTGTCTGAAGCGCGGAAGATCGAACTAGCGGCCGACGATCAGTTGTTGTTAGCACCTTGGTGCGACATACAGGGTCAGGAAATTTACGACGACTACACAGCGACCAGCCTGCAATACCCGCATCTCGTCAGTGCATTGAAAGTGAACTTAGGGCTAGTCTGGTCAGATCCTCTCCTGCTTTCTGCAAGTCTCGATGCCGAGGTCAGACACGCCAAAGAACGCGGAATACTGATTCCGAAATACGTGATCGGTTAGCGATTACCTACCCGACGTACCCTCGTATCTTGATCGTTTCCGCAACGCGGTTAACTGCTACATCGAACGCCGCTTTTCGCATCGATCCGCCGTTTCGATCTGCCTGTGCCTTCGTTACGTCGTAGGCTTTGTTCATCTTCTTATCTAGCTCCCGGTTCACCCGTTCTAGTTCCCAATTGAACACTTGAATGTTTTGTGCCCACTCGAAATAGGAAGCGATAACCCCGCCAGCATTAGCGAGAATGTCGGGAATCACGTTCTTGCCCGCGTCAGCCAGAATTTCGTCAGCGACTGATGTCACCGGACGATTCGCCCCCTCGATAATTATTCCTGCCCGAACGTCGGGTGCGTTCATAGGGGTGATAACGTCTTCTATCGCTGCGGGAATCAGCACATCGCAATCGAGAGTCAACAGATCGGCGTTGTCGAGCGGGTCAGCATCGACGAAATCCGAAACCGAACCGCCATCGAGCACGATTCGCAGTAGTGCAGGTATATCGAGACCCGAAGTATTGATGATCGCACCGTCGACATCCGACACGGCGATCACCTTCGCCCCATTGTCGAACATCGTTTGTGCAGCGGCTGCACCTACCGCTCCGAAACCCTGAACAGCAACAGTGCATTGATCGGGTGTTGACCCAGAATCGACTATTGCGCGGCATCCGACAACCGCAGCACCTCTGCCCGGTGCTTCCGCTCTTCCTAGCGATCCTCCAAGCTCGATAGGTTTTCCAGTGACGATGCCGGGAGTATGACCGTGTATCGATCCATATGCATCCATTATCCAAGCCATGGTCTGAGCCGATGTACCAAGATCTGGAGCTGGGATATCTCGGTTAACGCCTATCACGTGGTGAATGCTCATCGTGTAACGGCGAGTGAGCCTGTTTAGCTCACCATTCGAAAGCTCGCGGGGGTCTACAGAAACTCCGCCTTTTGCACCACCGAACGGCACATCGGCAAGCGCAGTCTTCCATGTCATCAGCATGCCCAACGCACGGGTATGGGCAAGATCAGCGTTCGGGTGGTAGCGGATTCCGCCTTTGTAAGGACCACGTGACGCGTTGTGTTGCGAGCGATAACCGTGGAACACTCGAACTTTGCCATCGTCCATCTGAACGGGCATGCCAACTTGAATCTCACGCCACGGTGTTACGAGCGTTTCTCGCATGTCATCTTCGAGCCCCAGACTACGTACAGCGGTGTCAAGACTGGCAATAGTGCCATCGAGCATCGAGCTATCTCGGACCATTGCAAGACTCCTGTCTGAAGCACCGAAAATTTGATTATTAAGCCCGTGAATCCTATATCAGTATGAATGTGGGTGGAAATCCACTAAAAATTAAATTGACCCTGTGGAACATTCGTACTTAGAATAGTTAGGTTGGGCAGCGAACGGATAAATACGAATGACAACAGATTACGCAATTATTAATACAGGTGGAAAGCAATACCGAGTTCGCGAAGGCGATACGGTATCTGTTGAAACCATCCCAGGTGAAGTCGGATCCGACTTCACCTTTGACCGTGTGCTTATGACTTCGGTCGACGGTAAGCTCTCTATTGGAGCACCTGCGGTTAAGGGAGCAACGGTTATCGGCGAGATCTCCGAGCACGGCAAAGCCGACAAAGTGATTTCACTCCGATACAAGAACAAGACTCGACAACGTGTAAAACGCGGTCACCGACAGCAGTTTACGTCGGTGAAGATTAAGTCGATCTCAGCTAAATAGTTCACTCCTGCATCTTTGCAGATTACTGGAACATCTAAATGGCACATAAAAAAGGTGGCGGGACGTCCCGCAACGGTCGCGATAGCGCAGGCAAACGCTTGGGCGTCAAGGCATTCGCAGGTGAAGCGGTTTCAGCTGGGTCGATTATTGTTCGACAACGCGGAACGAAATTTCACACCGGCAGCAATGTAGGCATCGGCCGAGACCACACCATCTACGCACTCGTCGATGGTCAAGTCAGGTTCGACTACGCTCGCAAGAACACCAAGCGCGTAAACATCGATCCTGTAGTTTCCTAGTCAGGTAAACGAGAGATATGAAAGCCAATATTCACCCTACCTACCACGCCAAGGCAACAGTTGAATGTGCCTGTGGCAACTCCTGGGAAGTCGGGTCAACCAAAGAAAGCCTGCGGACTGAAATCTGCAGCAAATGCCATCCTTTCTGGACCGGTGAACAGCGAATCGTTGACACCGAGGGTCGCGTCGAGCGCATGATGCGCCGTTACAGCCTCGGGTCAACCGACAAGAGCTAATTGATTAGGGGCGCCGAACCGGCGCCCTTTTTCTTATCCTACAAATTGTCATCACCAGAACCCTCAAAAAAACGGCCTGTTCTCTATGGTGGTCAAGCTGTCATCGAGGGCGTGATGATCCGGGGTCAAAGCCGAGCCGCCCTCGCAGTGCGACGCCCAGACGGCATAATCGTGCGTCGATCTATTCCGCTCGAAACCTGGGCTAATTCTGCCCTTCGAAGCGTTCCGTTCCTACGTGGCGTGCTCGTTCTGCTAGAAACTCTTCTGGTCGGCATGAAGTCGCTCACGATTTCGGCTAACGAAGCGGCGGCTGACGAAAATCCCGAGGAAGATCAACAGATTTCATCTGTAGCGATGGCAAGCCTGCTTACGGTCTCACTTGTTCTCGGGATCGGAATATTTTTTCTTATCCCAGTACTCGTTTCTCGGGTAATAGAGAATGCTGGTGCCAACGACTTCACTGCCAATTTAGCAGAGGGCGTAATTCGCCTGGGATTATTCATTGGATACGTGTGGATAATTGGCAAGATGAACGACATCAAGCGAGTGTTCGGTTATCACGGCGCTGAGCACATGGTTGTGCACGCCCACGAAGCCGGAGAGCCGCTTACTGTTGAGTCAGTACGACGATTCCCGCCGGCTCACCCACGCTGCGGTACTTCGTTCTTGATGACTGTTGTTCTAGTTTCGATCATCATGTTCATGTTCTTTCCACGAGATCCGTTCTGGTTCCTCGTGGTTTCACGAATCGTGTTGGTACCGATCATCGCTGGAATCAGTTACGAATTTATTCGTTTTGCTGGAACGCATCAGGACAACCTATGGATTCGAATGTTCAATGCACCGAACATCTTGCTTCAGGATCTCACTACACGTCAGCCTGACGAAGGAATGATGGAAGTTGCGATCACTGCCATTGAGTACGCAATGGCGATGGACGAAGAACGAGCCACTCCGAGCGACGATAGTTCACAGCTGTCGTCTACTCCGTTCGAACCGGTGAACGCTGTGTCGGCTGTTACCGTCGACAAGCCAGATCCGCCGCCGACCAGCTAACTTTTTAGCGCTAGTGGTATTTAGCTTCGGCGTTTAGCGAGAACTTCCCACACCATGTCGACCGGCATCTTCAGCGATGCCAGTAGAACCATGCAGTGGTACAGCAGATCGCCCATCTCTTCGGCGACATCGTCGTGAGTCTGGCTCACCGAAGCGATAGCCGTTTCTCCGGCCTCTTCGACAACCTTCTGCGCAACTCGACCGGGACCTTCTTCGATTAGTGAAACCGTGTACGAGCCTTCGGGCTTCTCAGCTACACGCTGGTTAATCACGTCGAGGAGTTCCTGCATCACGCCAGGTCCGAGCTTCTCTGTCGAACCGTCGGCTTCGAGCAATGCCGAATCTAATACAGTAGTGTCAAAGCATGACTCCGCTCCAGTGTGGCATGCGGGTCCTATTGAGTTCACTTGAACCACGATGGCGTCGCCATCACAGTCTTGCTGAACCTCGACCACTTTTAGAAAATTACCTGAGGTTTCGCCTTTGTGCCAAAGCTCTTGCCGACTGCGTGAGTAGAACCATGCGTCAGGACCTTCGAGAGTTCGCTTTAGTGCTTCTTCGTTCATGTACGCGTGCATCAAGACTCGACCTGAGTCGGCGTCTTGAACAATTGCTGCTAGCAATCCGCGATCATCGAACTTAATCATTTCGAATTTCCCCCTAGGGATGAAGAGAAGCTTTGTCGAACTGCAAATCTTGTAAGATCAATCGAACTGTAATTATCGACTATAGAAAACGTGAACAATCACCCGCCGAGATGTTCGAGTATCGCTGATATCTCTCGTAGATCTGTAATCTCGATGTCGGGTTCTGGCTCTCGATCGACTTCTTCGCCATTGCGATTGATCCACACTGTCGTCGCTCCCGATCGATATCCGCCAAGAACATCATCGAAAAGCTTATCGCCAACATACCAAATCTTGCTTGGATCTGTCTTCAGGCCGGCGTAGAGATACTCAAAGGCGGCCAGAGCGGGTTTGTACACCTGAGCCGATTGCGAGCTTGCTACGAAGTCGAACTCAAGCCCTTCACTCGCAAGTAAAGGTATGAGACCTTCGTTATCTGCGTTAGAAAATACCCCGAGCTTCACTCGGCCTTTGAGTAGATTGAGAGCCTCGACCGTTTCTGGAAAAACCGGACGATCGGTCATGTGTAATGCTGCGCGGTCACCGGCTGCGGTCGCATCGGCATCTTCAAGCTTTAGATCGTCGAATACCTGCTGGAAGCACTCGGTCCATGCCTGTCGATACGACTTGAACAGTGGACTATTGTACGGGCGTCCAAGGTCGGTTCGTATCTTGCGAAAGTTTACTTCGTACTTGCGCCAGTGAGTCCAAAACTCATCAGGCGTGAGTGGAATGTTCTGATCTTCGATAATCTCAACGAAGGCAACTTTCCAGCCGTCGTGATTGTTGAGGAACAGGGTGTCGTAACAGTCGAACGCTATCGCCTCAGGTAATACTGGCTCACCTGATCTCAGAGTTACTGGCAACTGCTAGACCTCCCGCATCGGAATGCCGCGTTCGGCAAGATACGACTTGACCTCGGAAACTCGTAGTTCGCCGAAGTGGAAAAGAGATGCAGCTAGAACGGCGTCGGATTTACCTTCGACGAGCGCATCGTAGAAATGATCGAGTTTACCCGCACCACCACTTGCGATGACCGGAACTGTCACAGAATCTGAAATTATCGACAATAGTTCGTTGTCGTATCCGGTCTTTTGGCCATCGGCATCCATGCTGGTCACCAAAAGCTCACCGGCTCCCAATTCGGTCACAATACGTGCCCACTTCACTGCATCGAGAGCAGTTTGGCGCCGACCACCGTGGGTGTAAACCTGCCATATCGCTTCGGCAGGAACGCTGCCATAGCCTTCTAGCTCGGAAATAACAGGATTGTCGACTCGTTTTACGTCCATCGCCAGTACGACACATTGCGCACCGAACTCTTTGGCGCAGTCTTCGATCAATTGAGGGTTAGCAACCGCTGCAGAGTTGACCGCCACTTTGTCGGCCCCGGCTTCGAGCATCTGTCGCATGTTATCGACAGAGCGTATACCACCGCCGACCGTCAATGGAATAAATACTTCCGACGAGACCTTCTCAACAACATCGATCATCGTGTTACGGGCGTCGGACGATGCGGTGATATCGAGGAAGATGAGCTCGTCGGCGCCTTCAGCGTTGTAAAACGCCGCGAGTTCAGCGGGATCGCCTGCATCACGAATGTCGACAAAGCTGACACCCTTGACCACGCGACCGTTGTCTACGTCCAGACATGGTATGACGCGTCGCGTCAACATTGTGTGGTCTCCGGTCTACTTGCGGGCGACAATGATGTAGCGGTGAGGAGTGAGCTGGCGTGAAGTTAGAGTCGTGAAGCCTAATGCTTCAACAGCCTCTCGCAGTTCCTGCTGAACTAATCGCTTCGAACTAGCAGGCCCAACTTCAGCTTTGCCTTCGACAGGCAACCACTCGACAATCGACATCCAGCCGGACTTCTTCAGAAGTCGAGCAGCTTCCTTGATGAGTAACTTTGGTTTGGTGGCTTCGTTCAATACGTTGGAAAGAGCTACGCCATCAAGCGACTCATCGTCGAGCGGAATTTTGTTTTCCAGAGAGACGAGAATTTTGACGTTTTTAAGCTTTGCAGCAGTCGCTTGCTTAGCGACATGCTTCAGCATTTCTTCTTGAACATCGATTGCGTAGCAGGTGCCTGAATAAACGTATTTGGCGAGCGGGATTGACAACCAACCAGGTCCGGAGCCGATGTCGGCAACCTTGTGGTCGTTATGAATCGGGACCAACGCGATCATCGATTGAGGGTCGTAAGTTTCCTCAAGCGTTGGGTGCAGTAGAGCTTCAACTTTATCTACTGAAGTTTTCGATGGCATTCGTGTCTTTTCCGTTCACCAATTGTTTGCCGGCTAGTTGCCAGCAGTTGTCATTTCGTCAATCGTTTCGATAGCGCTCTTTAGATCGAGCGCACCCGAGTAAATCGCCATGCCTGATATTGCACCTTCCACACCCAACTTCGCCAGTCCGACGAGGTCGTCAATCGATGCAATTCCACCAGCCACAATAATAGGATATCGCAGGTTTTCACCTAGTTCGGCAACAGCTTCGAAGTTTGGGTGGGTCAATGTGCCATCTCGACTGGTATCTGTGTAGATAAATCTTCGAACTCCGAGATTGACCATCTGCTGTGCAAGATCTATAGCGGTGACAGTCGATTCTTCGATCCAACCGCGAGTCTGAACCATGCCGTCTTTGGCATCGACACCGACGATCACGTGCTCGGCACCGACGTATTCGACGGCTTTTTGAACTTCGTCCGGTGCTTCGATAGCAGCTGTGCCCATGATTACACGGTCGACTCCGAGGTCGATCAAGTGTCGTGCTTCAGCGGCGTCTCGAACACCCCCGCCAAGCTGCACTGGAATGTCGATAGCTTCGACGATAGCTGCAACAGCATCGGCATTTGCTCGAACGCCATCCCTCGCACCGTCAAGATCGACGATATGCATTCGGCGAGCGCCCTGATCTACCCACCGCTTGGCTACCGCCGCGGGGTTGTCGTCGAACACCGTCTCACGATCGTAGTCGCCTTGAGTCAACCGGACGCAGTGTCCGTTTCTCAAATCGATTGCTGGGAGGATATCCATTCGGGTTCGTAGTTCTTTTGTTCGAGCTGGGAAGCTGGTTTGTTAATTTATCTAATTCGAAGCGAGATCGAGAAAGTTCTGGTAGATCTTAAGACCGACATCACCACTCTTCTCAGGGTGAAATTGAGTTCCCACGACATTGCCACGTGCGACTGCCGCACAGATTTCGACGCCGTAATTACTGGTTGCAGCGACTTCCTCTTTCTGATCGGGAACACATCGATACGAGTGAACGAAGTAGAAGTGCGAGCCCTGCGGGATGTCTTTAAACATAGGATTTAGGTTGGCGTCATCGCCAGTGAACTGAACTTCGTTCCAACCCATGTGCGGAACTTTCATCGCTGCACCAAGTTCATCGATCATACCCGTTGGGATGAGTTGAACATTGCCATCGACAAGACCGAGACCAGGTAATTCACCTTCTTCAGAGCTCTCGAACAGCACTTGGAGCCCAACGCACACGCAAAGAAGCGGTTTCCCCGAAGCGGCAAATTCTTTCACCGGCTCAGTCATTCCCAGCGTGTTTAGGGCTGTCATGACTGCATCGCTGGCTCCAACACCCGGCAGAACAGCGGCATCGGCGGATGCCAGCTCGGCCGGATCGCTCGTTACGACAGGGTCGGCTCCAACTTTTCGAAGCGCCTTTTCAACGCTGTGCACGTTTGCTGCACGAGTATTGAGTACGACGATCCGGGGGTTAGTGGAGTTTTCAGTCATTTGAATGAACTAATTTGTTCCTGTGTTAAGTCTAACGAGCATTTGTTTTTGTACTAAGCATCAATTGTAGTTCCAAAATCATCAATTCACCGTACAAAATGACTTAACACGACTTTTTTGCGCGAAAGTAAATCTCACGCGAGAATAGATCGCGTATAGCGTGAGTAGAACGCGAACCTACGAGCAGGTGAAGATCGATGACGATGGCACCGGAACGCACAGTTCCAATCAACACTATTAAGATCACTGAAAAAGCAGCGGGCAAGGTAATCCAGTTCGCTGCCGACAAAGGCATGGAGAAATTCGGCCTGAAAGTTGCAGTGAAAGGTGGCGGTTGCTCGGGCTTAACTTACGTTCTCGATATCGTTGAGGGTGCGGAGCCGGACGATAAAGTCATCGTCCAACATGGAGTCGAAGTCTTTGTTCCGAAGAAGGCGTTCGTGTTCCTCGCCGGAACCGTACTCGATTTCTCCGACGGCCTGAACGGCAAAGGCTTTGAATTCTCGAACCCTAACGCTGCTAAAACCTGTGGGTGCGGCACTTCGTTTTCAGTTTAGGGTGGCTAGCCACTTTTTCTTGAACCCGAAATGGGTTTGGATTTAGCTCGTGCAACCAACTACTTCTCTAACGGCAGATTCTTCTCAACTCGGCGCGCTTGCCGACGGGTGCGGGATGTTCGCGTGGGGCAATGCGACTGTTGTTTCGCATACCGGTCCCGACGCTCTAGATCTGCTCCATCGGCTGGCTACGAAAGACCTGCTTAGCGTCGAGATCGGACGATCGCGCAGGACTGTACTTACGTCTGCCAAAGGCCGAGTCATCGACGTTTTCTTAGTCGCTCACACTTCCGAGAACGAGTTGTTACTGATCTCAGACTCCTCAAATTCCGACCGACTCGTCTCGGCGATCGACTATTTCACTATTATTGAGGATGCTGAACTCAACGATCGTACTGATCGTTGCGCGCGAATTTCGCTTGTCGGCCCTAACGCCAGGGCTGTGGCTAAGACGGCATTCGGTTCAAATATCGATCTTGATGACGTCATGCAGGTTTCTGTAGACGGGGACCTAGTGGAGGTCATTTCCGACTCGTCACGTGGGGTTGAGTGGGTCGACGTTATTTGTAAAAAGGCTAGTGCTGCTCAAATTTCGGAATCTCTTGCGGCAATTGGTGCAAGAGCGGTTGATGAAAGGCACTTCGAGCACTTCCGTATCGACAAGCTAATTCCTGGATCAGATCGTGAATACGGCGAGCATGCTAATCCGATCGAGGCAGGATTGCTGCCATTAATCGACTTCGACAAGGGCTGCTACGTGGGACAGGAAGTCATTGCGAGGCTCGACGCCTACGACAAAGTCCAGCGAAATGTGAAGGTGCTGAAATCGTTGACACCGTTAGTCGAAGGAACAAAGCTGGCAAATGGCACGAAACCGGCCGGAGTCGTGACTAGTGCTTCACAGTTGGAAACGGATTCAGGAGAGTTTCTCAGCTTTGCTCTAGTTCGGATGGCGTTCTTAGAGTCTGGCATAGAGCTTGATGCTGGCGGCGTGACCGCCTCAGTTCGCTAGGTTGGTCATCTAACTATTTCGGTAAGACGACTGTTCTTACTCGTGCCGAAGAGTCTCGCCGCCGTCGACCATGATGACTTGGCCACGGATCATCTCGGCGTCAGTGCCGCACATCATCGCAACAACCTTCGCTACATCCTCAGGAAAAATGACTCTTCCCGCTGGTGTGGGCCTTGAAGCGATATCTTTTACTCCAAGTTCATCAGGGAACGCATCGATCGCATCAGTCATCACAAACCCAGCCGAAACCGTGTTCACTGCAATGCCTTTTGGCCCAAGCTCGACCGCAAGGTAGCGAGTCACAGCTTCGATGGCCGCTTTCGATACGCCAACGGCAAAGTAAGCCGGTAGTACCCGTGTAGAACCGGGGCTAGATAGGTTGATGATGCGGCCTCCATCAGGCATTAGTCTTGCAGCCGCTTTTGCGAGCAACCACGGGCCACGTGCGTTGATATCTAGTGTCCAATCCCAGTGCTTTGCAGTTAGGTCTACAGCAGGACGCATGACTCCAGAAGCGGCGTTGTTTACGAGGATATCGAGGCGACCGAACTTCTCATCGATTTTTTCGACAAGAGATTCGACAGCTGTTTCGTCGCCGACGTGCGCCTTGATTCTAGTGGCGGATATACCAGCTGCTTCTAGCTCATCGACCGTTGCCTTTGCGGCTTTATGGTTCTTGAGGTAGTTGATGACGATCGTGGCGCCGCGCCGTCCCAACTCGAAAGCGATTGCCTGGCCGATACCGCGTGAACCGCCAGTAACAAGCGCAATCTTTCCCGAAAGGTCGATGCTCGAACCGGTTGACTCGTTGTTAGACATATTGGACTCGTTCAAAACCAGTCAGACATTGCTAAATAGCCATTCCACCGTCGACACGAATGATGTCGCCGGTGATGTACTGTGCTTCGTCGGTTGTGAGGAAAACGATCGTTGGCGCTACTTCGTCAGGTTCGCCGAATCGACCCTGAGGAATCCATGTCATCACCGTGTCGCGTTGTTTGTCTGTAATGTCAGCGGAGGTAGCAGTAGTAATGTATCCCGGAGCCACGACGTTCGCGGTGATGCCTCGAGTGGCGACTTCCTTGGCAATCGATTGAGTAAATCCGAAAACGGCAGCTTTGGAAGCCGAATAGTTCGATTGCCCGATGTTGCCTCGCATGCCGACAACTGAAGAAATATTCACGATTCTACCCCAGCGGCCTTTGACCATTCCGGGAATTACTTTGTGAGTGCAGTAGTAGGTGCCGAACATGTTCACCTGCATTGTGTACTCGAACTGCTCGTCCTTCATGCGCATTAAAAGCGAGTCATTGATGACACCGGCATTGTTAATGAGAATCTCGATAGGACCATGCGCTTCGACAGCCTTGTTTATCATCTCGACAGCGCTCTCTTTTTCAGCGACGTTTCCACCGACCGCTACAGCGATTCCACCGGTAGATCGAATTTCTTCGACTACAGCTTCTGCCTCTTCAGGGTGAGTGTTGTAGTTGACGGCGACACGGTGTCCATTCGCGGCAAGTCGAAGAGCTGTTGCTCGTCCGATACCGCGAGAACCTCCCGTTACCAGCGCACTTCTTGGCTCATTGTCGCTCAATATATGACCCTCAATTTACGTCGTGCATGGTACCGAGCGAATTGCTCGGTACAGCTAATCACTAACTAACTTCAGCTCTAATTCGGTCGAGCTCAGCCTGCTGGGCTCCGATCAATCCGGTTTCGACTACAAACTTGGCGGTACCGATGGCATTTGCCACTGCGTTCACGCCCGATGCTCCGTGTCCGACGATGGCAAGACCGTTCACTCCTAAGAGTGGACCTCCGCCAAACGCCTCAAGAATATTCATTCGTTCGAATATTTCTTTTGAAAGCTTTTCGCTCTCTTTGGTCTCGCCGAGAACACTCTTTACATGGCTGACGATTGCGTTGCCGAGTCCTTCGGTAAGTTTGAGAATAACGTTACCAACGAATCCATCGCAGAGAACCACTTCGGCTTTGCCGTGTGGTAGATCGTTAGGTTCGATGTTTCCGATGAAATTCAAATCAGTCGAGTTCAACAGGTCGGTGGTCTCTTTGACCAGCGTATTTCCTTTGCCTTCTTCGGAACCGACACTCAACAAAGCAATCCGAGGGTTTTCGTTCTTGTAAATAAGCTTAGACATTGCATTGCCGAGCGCTGCAAAGTCGACGAGTAGGCTGGGCTTGGTATCGACGTTCGTGCCAAGGTCAACGATCACCGTATTCGGTGCGTAACCGACAACTGGCCCACCGAGCGCACCACGATCGATGCCATCGAGAGTTCCGTAAACAACCGTAGCTGCTGCTATGGAGGCGCCAGTTGAGCCCATGCTCACGAATCCGGCGGCTTTGCCCATTTTCACCACACCAGCAGAAACAAATATAGAGGCGTTAGGTTTCGACCGGAATGCTCGTGCAGGACTTTCGCCCTCTTCGACCACATCATCTGCCGGAACGACCTGTACCAACTGCTTGGCAGGGGTGTCGTATCTGTCGAGCTCAGCTTGGATCGCTACGGTATCGCCGACGAGTGCCACAGCGATACCGCCGTTGCCGATAGCCTGAAGAGCGGCAGGCACCGTAATTGATGGGCCGTGATCGCCACCCATCGCATCGAGAGCTATTGGGACTATACCTTCGGGAATACCCGTCATTATCTGATCCGTATTTCTGATCCACACTAATAAATGTGGAAGCATGGTTCATTTTATTCCAACGCCACGGTCGCTCGCCCGGATACTGCGTCCGTACCATCGGTTTTTTTGCACCCAATTGTGCAGGTTGCGATGATTTGGCCGTCTTCTTCGCTGATTCCGGTGATCTCGCCGTATGTTGTTACGATCTCTCCCGGGAACACGGGAGCACTAAATCTAACCTTCAATTTGCCGCCATCGTGCCAAGTATCTGGGAACTCTGATGCCAGCATTTCCGTTACGAGTGCGAGGCTGAGCATGCCGTGCGCTATGCGAGTGCCGAACTGCGTCGTTGAGGCGTATTCCTCGTTGAGATGAATTGGATTGTGATCACCTGATGCCTCGGCGTATGCATCAACTCGATCCTGAGTGATTTGTCGTTCGAATCCGGTGAGAACATCACCCGCACTTCGATGTGAGTTGTTAGTCGTCATTACGACTCCTCCCCAATGACGATAATGGTGGTTGAGGACGTACCAATCTCAGATCCGGTTGAATCTTTGTATGAAACCGATACCGTGGCGAAATGATTCCCTCGCCTTACCGAGTTGGCCGCAAGCCTCCCGATGGCATCGAGCTTCTCGCCGATCTTCACGGGTCTCGTCCAGCTGACTTCCTGACCTGCATGAATAGTCTGCAATCCGCCGGAGAATAGCCCCAAATCTTCGATCAGCTCTGTAAGAGCCGCGGCGACTACCATGGTCGGTGCTAACGAGTCGCCATAATCGGGTGATTCGGCGCCTCCTACAGCCTTTGCGTACGCATTTGCACGTTCAGTGGGGATTGTTACGTCGTAAGGACCAAATTCGTGTCCTACCGTCGCTGTCGAAATCAGGGGAACTGTCAATAAAATCCTCGTATGGTTCTGCCTGCTTAGGCGCAGTAGAACTCGAACGTAAAATCTATATTGTAAATTTGCCCTGCGTCCGGGGCAAAAAGCGACATGCTAAATCAGGCTAAACACCTGATGTAGAACTGCCTCCGCGCTGCATAGAAATCGCCTCGTCGACAAGCTCAGTTGCTAATTCGAAGGACGCGGGATTGCGGAAATAGAGCTGTGAAAGTGCGAATACTGGATACAACAATCCTGTCGATACCAGCCCCCGTTACTCTGACCGAGTGCCGGTAACTTGATCGCCATTGCCTCAGATATTGCCACGGCAGCGTTCATGCCGCTCATGTTCAAAAACACCCGAGTAATTACTCGACCCTTAGAAGAGTCAGCTCGTATGTGAGAATCGCAGATTAAGAAGTGGCGACGTTCGAAAAAGGCATTCCTTATCGAACTTCAAATCCCATATTGGGAAGATATATCACACCCTCCACGCCAGGTCCCTCGGATGCGCTCGGGACGCTGAATGCTAACCGGCGGGGATGATACCCAGCGCTGCGTCGGTCATGTCAGTCAGAATGCCGTCGAGGTTTCGGATGGTATTTGGCCCAATGACCTTCTTCACAATTTCTCCTTCTGGGTTGATGAAGAATTTTTCGGGAATCCCGCTAACCCCGAAATCGACTGATATTGTTCCAGATGGGTCGATGCCGTTTACGTAGTTGATTCCGTTGCGTTCGATGAATTCCTCAACGGGGCCTTTGGTGTCCCAAATAGCTACACCAATGAACTCAACTCCACGGTCTCGCCATTTGTCGTAGGTTTCAGCTAGGACAGGACCTTCAGCCCGGCATGGCGCGCACCAAGACGACCAGAAGTCGACCACAACGATCTTGCCTCGATAATCGGCGATAGAAATCACTTCGCCATCGAGAGTCGTCATGTGGAAATCGGCGAACGGCTCTACTGAAAGATCGACTTCACCAAAATTGTCGTTGATGCCGGGGCGACCAGCTTCACCATCGTTCTGGATCACGCCCCACGCGAAGAGCGACAGCACCAATAACACCGGGATTCCCACCCCGAATAGTACCTGTCGTCTCTGACCCACAGTTACTTGTCCGAATCTTCTGGCTTGGTTTCGTCCGAATCTGAGTCTGATGTGTACGGTGCATCATTTTCAGATCTATCGAGCGGCTCTGACTCATCGGAAGATTCGTCTGCAACGTCGTCGTATTCAAGCGCTACTTGTTTTAGCTCGTCACGGCGGTCGTTGTATTCATATTCATCGATGTTGCCGGCTTCGTGCTCTTCGTCGAGTGCGGCAATCTCAGCAATGATGTCTTCACGGCTCGCTAATTCTTCATCGTCATCGCTCGAAAGGTTCGAGCGTTTGCGCGTTGAGTACATGGCATATCCAAGAATCGCCAAGAAAACTATACCGACAATCCAGATGATGACGATGACATAAGTTCGTCCTTTGAAGAAATCGGAAACTGTTTGGAATATCGTTGGCTGAGGCAGACCCGAGAATGTAGCTCCGAGCTCAACACCTATGGCGTAATCGTCGCCTTGGAACTGATTGAACACGCTATCGGCTACAACAACCGACTCTGGAGCACCGAAGCCCTCAGCTTCGATCGATCCGCCTTCCTCTGGCATCAGCATTCGTACCTGATCTGCCCCGTATGGAAGCTTCAGATTGAAGTCGAACGAATCGCCTTCATATTCCAGAATGTAACTAACCAAGATAGCGAACTCACCCGGTGGAATCGGGTTGGTAAGTGCGAATCCGGTAGGTATCTCGAGAATGTTTCCAGTTGGCAGTTCAGATTCGATCGAAAGATCCATGAAACCTTCAGGAATATTAAATCGAAGTAGATCAAACCCAGTTAGGTTGGGATCAGTCAAATCTGGAACCCAGACATGGTCGCCGCGGTTATCCACGTTGATAACTGTTAGTACGCCAACTTGTCGGCTTCGGGCATTAATGGTCGGAATCATCATCACGTACGAACCGATAGTGATGTCTTCTAGCGACTTTGTTTCGTCGTAAATGCTCATCCTGACGTTCTGCCAGTTTTCGATGTTCGCCATGTCGACAGAAGGTGTGTACGAACCGTGATTCACCACAACTCGGTAAGACAGCCCGGGTCCGGAAATCAAGTTGCTGAACCCGAAAATGCCGTCTTCATCTACACCAGTAGATTCCTGCTCAATGATCTGGTTAGTTGCGAGATCGATCGACATCAGCAGAACTTCTAGATCTGCAGGCAGTTCGCTGCCGTCTGTGCCGTTGGTAACTTTTCCTAAAATGCTGTCAGGTTGATCCTGAGCTGAAGCGACTGGCGTGTCCGATGCTTGTACAACTATGACTAGTGCTAACGCCGTTATTGCGGTGAACAGGAATAGTCGGATAGGTAGAGTTTTGATTTGAACGTTCATGAAATTTCGGATTTGTTTGTTCATCACAGAGTGTCGCCGCCCTCGGGTGCTTCGTTTGAAGCGGCGGTCTGTTCCCTTAGTCGAGAGATTTCTTTTTCTAGTTCTTCGTCACGTTTTACATCCGGCATTGATCCGCCGGATTCTTGTTTTAATATTTCCGCTGCTGCGATTCTCAACTCGTCTCGCTGCTGTTGATAGTCAGCTTCAGTAAGATCGCCCGACGTGAAGTCGGCCTCTACATCACTTATTTTGCGATAAATGCGTAATCGCTCGGCTCGCAGTTTTTCACGGGTTACGAAGTTTTCTGAAACTAGTCGGTATCTTTTCGAGCCTAAAAACGGGTAAGCAATAACTGCTACCGATACCAAAGCCAGCAAAGTTCCAAGGAGAATAGGCATTAGATTTCGCCTTCCGATTCATCCTTGAGTCGTTTGCGAGCGGGTCGTCTTTCAACTGCTGCTTGGGGCCATAGAGCAACCATAGTGCCAAGAATGAAAAATGGACCTGATGCCCACAACCACCACGCGAGTGGGTTAATACTCACAGCGAGCGAGACTCTGCCATCGGCAAGGAAGTCTCGTGGGATCACATAGAGGTCTTCGACCACAGTCGATCTGATGCCCGAACGCACCGAAGCCATGTTGAAATCTATATAAAAACCGTGCCAGGGTTCGATTGTGTCGATCAGCTCGTCGTTCGGCCGAAGCGTACTGTCTTTTAGAGTGAATCCCGAGGAACCCTGCGCCTTGGCAAAAGAAATTTCTTGTTTGTAGTCGTCGGGATCTATTTCATATACCGACATTTCGGCCCATTGAGCGATACGGTCGGGTCGGCTGGAATCACCGTTGTCGACATATTCGATTCGGTAGTTATCGAGCACCAAACTTTCGCCAAGGGCGAGCGCTCCGTCGGTACGTTGCTGATAGAAGTTAGTGCCGATGATGCCTAAGGCGAGCATCAGAATAGAGAGATGGGCGATGTAGCCGCCGTGCCTTGGGCGGTTTCCGTTGACGAGTCGCCACCATGCGAGCGGCCAGTTATCGCCAGAACGATGTCGAGCCGCTGTTCCACGCCACCATTCTTCAGCAATCGACGTTGCAACGAATGCTAAGACGCCAAACGAGAATATCGCCACTGGGCGCTGAATTTCAAGCGCCACAAGAACACCGATTGCTATCAGTCCAACTAAAGTCGGCCATACGAACCACTGCTTCATTGATCGGGCCGAAGCTTTTCGCCACGGCAGGAGGGGACCGATGCCCATCATGATGACGATTCCCAATAACACTGGGCCGTTTGCACGATCGAAGTAAGGAGCTGAAACGCTGACTGATACGTCCCTTGCTAGGTCTGAGAATAGCGGGTACAGAACGCCCCAGAGTGTCACTGCCATTACAGAAAGAAACAAGAAATTATTGATAAGGAATGATGCTTCGCGTGACACGAACGATTCCATCGCTCGGTCAGATTTGAGCTGTGGCATTCGCCATAGGAACAGGGCGAACGCGAATACTAGACTGGCCAGCATGAACACCAAGAAGATCATGCCCAATGTGGAAGCTGCAAACGAGTGGACGCTGACTACGGGACCGCCTCGGTTTATGAACATTCCCAATTGAGCGAGCACGAAGGCGATGTTCAATAAAGCGACGTTCCACATTCGGAACATGCCTCGACGTTTTTGCACCATGATCGAATGGATGAACGCCGTCAAAACGAGCCATGGCATGAGCGCCACGTTTTCGATCGGGTCCCATGCCCAGTATCCGCCCCAGCCCAGGATCGTATATGCCCACCAGGCCCCAAGTAGCATTCCGGTGCCGAGTACGCCCCAGCCGATGAGTGCTGAGACTCTGGCAACATCGATCCAATCGTCTCCATAGTTACCAGCGATTAGGGCGCCGGAGACGAATGCGAACGGAATCGTGATTGCAATGAGCCCGCCCATGAGCAGGGGAGGGTGGCTGAACATGCCGGGGTGAGTTAGCAGCGGGTTAATGCCGCGTCCTTCGAGGGGTACTGTGTCGAGCAATTCGAAGGGACTAGCAGCGAATGTGAGCACTCCGAAGTAGAACAACTGGATAATCGCAAGAATAGCTATCGTCCATGGCATGCTTCGTGCGAGTCGCTTCGGAGCGAACCAGACAGAAATCGCGGAAATAACCGAAAGCGCAAGAAGTATGTAGAGCAGTGAGCCTTCGTTTCCTGCGTAGAACGCCACCCAAACAAAAGCTCTGTCCATGAGTGTGTTTGAGTGATCGGCGACGTACGCGATCGAGAAGTCGTTTTGTACAAAGGCGTTTATCAGCGCGGCTGATGCGACAGCTGCGGCAACGGTCGTCATGTACAGCGCTCGCCTTGCGCTTACGACAAGCTCTGCCATGCCTATCTTTTCGCCAACGACGGCTCCGATGGCGGAGTACGCACTCAGGGCAAGCCCGAGCATTAATGCCATCACACCCAGATCAGCCATTAGGAGTTCGCCTTTTCTGAGATTCCGGTTTCGTTGGAATCTTTGAGTACATCTGAATTGCTGTCAGCGTTCAGGCTTAGGTTGGTGTCAGAAGACATGCCGAGGTCACGATCTACCTGCGCCAGATAATCGGATAGATCATCCTGATTTCGTTCGATAGCAACTGAAGTACCGCCAATAGACTGAGATTCGAGTCCTGATCTACGCATATTTTTGATGCTCAATAAAGCGATTCCAATGGCACCCAAAACAATGAGAACGGGAACTATCCATGCCAGTAGATTGAATCCGCTGCGCTCAGGTGCCGCAAGAATTTCTTCACCGTATCGAATTACAAAATAATCTCTTACTTCTGCGTTGGTTAAACCTTCGTCGAGCAAATCACGAACTTTGAGTCGCATGTCGACGGCGATCTGGGCGTTTGAACCATCGATCGTTTGGCCGTCGCAAACCGGGCACATTAGTTCACCGGAAAGCTGGTGTGCACGCTGCTCGGCGGTAATGTCAGATTCTCTGATACAGCCAGAAAGGGCTAATAAGAGGGTGAACAGCAACGCTCCGAAAATTATCGTTGTTGAGTTTGCGGGAAGCGCACTCGGTTCGATAATTACGAACGAAAGCCGGGATGCCATAACTTTACTTTCCCCGTGCAGGGATACCCGCTATGAGTGACCGGGGCTAAATAACGGTGCGACTACGTGCCGCACCTTCACTCAGCTTTGACGACTTACTTACTGAGACCAGTTGTATCGTCAAAGATGTAGTTCACTATGTCCCTAATGTCTTCTTCAGTTAGGAGTTTGCCAAATTCAGGCATTACTGGACCGTTCCATCCTGAAATGAAACTAAACATGACCTCACGTTGGTTTAGTCGGTTAGCTGCCGAATCTACGAGGTTTGGTGGAGCCTTGTACGGTGTTCCTTCGTTTGTGGCGTAAAAGCTCGAACTTGAAGTTATGTGTCGAACAGCCTTACCGTCACCAAGTCCTGAAACTCCGTGGCAAACCGAGCAGTTGACTCTGTAGAGGTTGCCTGCGACCGCTGGGTCATAAGCTCGTTCTTGCTTGTCTGGAACGTTGTAGGTCTGGTTAGAGTCGCCTGCAGACTTGAAGACAACCGAATCTGCTGGCGGTGCTAAACGAGGCGGCTCTTGCATCCTGAACGACTGCGAATAGTGCATTTCAGAGAATATTTCAACCGGGTAGGTGTTCGATTCCTGAACTGCACAAGCAGATGAAGCCAGTGTGACGAGCATGATTAGACCGACAACAAAAACTAGTCGACGTGTGAGTATGGATTTGATATTCGTTGAGAACGAAGTCATTACGCGTGCTTGATCTCCAGAGCGCCTGCCTTATTGAGCACGCTCTCTGCATCGGCGACTTTAGATTCGTCGTCGAATGTAATAACTACGCCAATCCAGCCTTCAGTGATACGTGTGTCATAGATCCCAGGCTGCATATTTGGGAGCCGTGACTCAACAACTATTCCGATGACCGTTGCGATAACGCCGGCGAGCATCGTCATTTCGTACATGATGATCAACATTGCGAAGATCGACAGGATCGGCTTACCACCGGTCACCAGCGGGTAGGCGAGCTGGGTTACCGATGTCAGGAATACTGCCAACGTGAAACCGATAATTGCTCCGAACGCGGGGTAACGGAACAGACGATGCTGAGGAACATGTTCCCCGAACGCACCTTCTGGGTATGGAGTACCCGTCAGCACATCGAATGTGCCGAGTTCAAATCCAGCTTCCTTCAGTCCGTCCATCGCATCTGCGGCGGGTTCGGGCTGCTGAAACAGGCCAAGAATACTTTTACTCATCAAACGATCCTCTAGTCAGCTTCCCTAACGATGGCCGGAATCTTCGCCCGACCAATCATTACATCTTCAGTAAATACCTGGCTCTCCTTTTGCTCGAACAACGGTACAAGCGGGAAGAACTTCGAAAATAACAGCATTAGGAACGTAACCCATGCGAATGACCAAATGAAAATTACCCATTCAACAGCGCTTGGGGTGTACGCCTCCCATGTGTATACGAACGGAGTCCTGCGTGCCAAACCAGGCACGATAATCAGGAATCGTTCAAGCCACATGCCAATGTTCACGAGGATAGAAGTCCAGAACATCAATGCGATGTTCGTCCTAACCCTCTTGAACAGCCACATGGGCACGGGAATTGCATATGCAGTTAGGAAGAAAATGATGAAGAGTGCATTCCAGGGCCACTGGAACATCTGCATCTCACGCAGTGCAATTTCTGGAGCATCTTGGCCGTATAGGGCGAAGGTGAGTTCCAAGAAAGTGAATGCGAGCCAACCTGTTGCTACAACAATAAGTAGTCGTGCGAGAGCGTCGAAGTGTTCTGGGCGAATGAAGTCGTCCCACTTCCACAGCCATCGCATCAATGCCATCATCGTCACCACAGCCGATACACCGGAGTGCACTGCACCAATAACGAAGTAAGGCGCAAAGATAGTTGAGTGCCAACCTTCAACTGCCGCAGCGACAGCGAAGTCCCACGAAACGATTGAGTGAACCGATACGAAAATCGGAAGCATCAACGCTGAAAGAAGAATTCCACCAACAGTCTGCATCTTCCACTGTCGAGGATTACCTCTCCAGCCAAGCGACAGAACGGTGTACATAGCGTTCTTCCAACCGGTGGTGCGATCACGAAGGTTACCGAGGTCAGGCAGTAAAGCGATGTACAAGAACAGGGTTGAACCTGTGAGGTACGTGCTAATTGCGACCGGGTCCATGATCAGAGGCGACCGGATGTTTGGATAAATCCCACGAGAAATGTCGTAAGGCATGATCCAGTAAGCGATTCGCCAAGGTCGTCCAGCGTGAATAAGCGGGAACACAAGAGCCGTAAGCAGCGAGAACACCGTTAGTAGTTCTGCTGCTCTCGTAACCGGCCTGCGCCATTCAGCCTGTGTAAGGCGAAGAATGGCCGAAATCATAATTCCTGCGTGAGAAATACCAACCCAGAAAACAAAGGTCGTGATGAACAGTCCCCAGTAAACAGGTCGTGCGAGACCCGTTAGGCCAAGGCCCTTGTTGATCATCGTAGCAATCACGACCACACCAATTAGAATCACGACTCCGAGAATGCTGACTGTTGGCAGCCACCATTTGGGCGTGTCTAACTGACCGTTTAGAAGTTTACGGTTTGTATAGACCTGATCTAGTTCTCGTCGCTGTTGCATCTGTTAGTTCGTTACCTGTAGTTGTCCGTCAAAAGTCTGGCAGACGTGAGCAAATTCGTTACTAAATTTTTTTAGTCTGGCTTCGCAACCAACGTTGCATGGCCTTTGATGTATCTGATTGGCTTCGCAAGGAGGTTGAATTCCTGAACCTGCCATACCGAAAGAACTGGGATCACACGAGTCATCATCATCACTATGAATGCTACTAGGGAAATTCCTCCAGCCATGATCAGGATATCGAAGATATCTGGCCAAACTGTTTCTGGAATAACTTTGAGCCACTTCTGGTGAATTTGATCACCCGGTACAGACCAAGCTGGAACGAACGTACGGATACGGTCGATAAGCAGTCCGATAAGAATGACGAATGATCCAACGACCATCATGGCAGTTCCACGACGAACCTTGTTCCAGATGAGAATCCACCATGGAACGAACCACAGAAGAATCATGCCTGCAAAGAAGGCGTAGATCATAGGCCCCTTGATCATCAGATCCAGTGTGGCGATGTCGTTTTCCGACCTGCCGTACCAGAACACGATGAACGAGGAATAGAAGAAGTAGATCCACAGCAGAGTCAATGCAAACAGCAATCGACCTAGCGACCAGAAGGCGTCCAAGTGAATGTACTTCTCTAACTTCATGTACTTACGTGAGAAGTAGAGAGCGATAACCACACCAGCTACACCAGCCTGGAAGCCAGAAACTGTGTGGTACATCGGGAATATAGCGTCACGCCATCCGGGAACCATGCTCTGACCGAAGTCGGTCGAAACTAGGAAGTTCACGAATACGAGAATCAAGAAGTAGAAAGATCCGAACATGCCGATCCGCATGCGGAGTGTTCGCCACTGCACGTCCGTACCAACCCAACCACGAGCAAGGCGCTTGCCCAAACGCTGACGCCAGCCAGTCGAGTGGTCACGCATCGAAGCGAAGTCGGGCAGTGCAGCTGAATAGAACAGTGCGATACCGGTAATCAGCAATAACACGAGTGACAACGTCGTCCAGAAGTGCGGCGAGTAGTCAGGTGCCATGTACCAAACGGTTCGTCGGCGAGCACCCTCGGTTACCAGTGGGGGCAAGATAGCCACCAACGGAATAAGCATGATGACGGTTGCTACACCGGCGAACGAGAACAGAGCGGCGATCCGAGTAATTGGTCGAACCCAGTTGGCCTTAGCCATTACTGGAGCCATTGCCACCATCGGTGCACCACCTGTTACGGAAAGCAGGAAAGAAACCAGTGCGGCAACGTACCCCCATTTGGTGCTGTCGTCGCCTTGGTCGATGAATTTCAGAACAAGCGCAACGATACCGACGACCGAAAGAATTCCGAGTCCCCACGTCCACGCCTTGAACCGACCGCTAGCACCTGTAGTGGTGGCGATTAGTTCCCGTGTCACCTGGTCAGCGTCGACGTTAGGCGGCGGTGCGTGATGCTCGACTTCGTGTGCTACAGCTTGACTACCCATGCGTTGCAGCTTCTCCCGCGCCGACCTTCTTGTCAGCATCGATCTTCGCTAGGTAGATAACGTTAGGGTCGGTTCCGAACTGGTCGAGAAGCGTGTAGTGACGCTTGTCTTCCTTCATCTTCGATACCTTGCTATTTGGGTCGTTAAAGTTTCCAAAGTTTAGTGCACTTGTCGGGCAAGCAGATGAGCAAGCAGTCTGAACTGCGCCATCAGCAAGTTCGACACCAGCACTACGGGCGTTGCGTGCTTCTCGACGGATACGGTGCACACAGAAGCTGCACTTCTCCATGATTCCACGGCTTCGAACTGTTACATCAGGGTTCAGGTGGTTACGGAGAGATTCCGGCCAGACAGGCTCCCAGTAGTTGAAGAATCGAACAATGTAAGGGCAACCGTTTGCGCAGTATCGGGTACCAACACATCGGTTGTATACCTGAACGTTCATGCCTTCCGCGTTGTGGTAGGTGGCATAAACCGGGCAAACGGGCTCACATGGCGCGTTGTCACAGTGTTGACACATGATCGGGATGAACCGAGCTTTAGCGTCTGGGAAGTCGCCTTCCCAGTATCGTTCAACACGAATCCATGAAATCGATCGAGCCCGCTCGACACGGTCCTGGGTGTTGATCGGAATATTGTTTTCTGCCTGACATGCGATTACGCATGCGTTGCAACCGATGCACTTGTCGACATCGACAACCATTCCCCACTTATGGGTTCCGAATTCTGCTGTTGTCATTGGGCTACTGCCTTCAGGCACTGGTCCTGCATATTACTCATGGTCGCCAGACTCCTTGCGTTCACCGAGGAACTGTTTCTGGTATTCGTGGTGGTTGGCTTCCTGCACATCGTGCGCAGTTTCGCCTACACCAACTACTAGAACTGGTACGCCCGGCTCAATTGGTCGTGCCTCCACGTTGCCTTCGAACTTCGGAACCTTGACCCGCTTGCCTGCGCGCTGAACTCTTACTCGAGTAGCAGCCCATGCAAGTGCACCGGTCTCTGAATCTTTCTCATCTACAAGAATAGAAAGTACGTTTGATCCACGATCCTCAGCGTATCGACCGCTCTTGTGGTGACCTTGTCCCATGGGGATTCCGATCACACCGGGGCGAACACCTGGGTGCGGGTAAGCGAGGACTTCGATCTCACCTGAGGTTGAACGAATCAAAAGGACATCGCCTTCTTTGATTCCGAGCTGATCAGCCTGAATGCTGTTGATCTCTGCCCAGGTCGACCATGAAGCCGATGAAATAGGGTCGGGCGTCTGCTGTGCCCAGGGAGCAGCAGCCAGTCGGCCGTCGAATATTGAGTTCGATACGAACGGAACGAGGTGGAAGTCGTTGCCTTCACCAAGCGTATCGGTATCTGAGTAGTTGGCACCCTGCGCCGACGTGGCTACCCTGCCTACGCTGCTTGAACCATTGTTGTCTGTGTCCCACCAACCGCCACGCTGCAGGGCACCGTTGGTGAAGAGAGATGCCGATGCTGCTGATACCGATCCACGTCCTGTCGAGTGAAGATCGGAAAGTGCACCTCGTACAAGGCTTTCCATGTCTCGACCGTAAGAACCGTCTGACATGGCGAGCAGTGTGTCGCCGAATCCGCGAGCGTCACTGATGAGCCCGGATTCGTCCTGTGAAATAGTTGGGCCTACGACTGGCTGCTGTGTTCCAACAACCTGATACCCAGGACCCGGTTCTGGAATTTCGGTTCCCCACGACTCCAAGAAAGTTTCTTCAGGAAGTACGAGGTCAGCGAAGTCCATTGTGTCGTCATGAATCGCTCCGAATGCGATGACGTTCGGAACGTACTCAAGAGCTTCACGGATAGCAACCGAATTTGGCATTCCGTGAACGATGTCGGCACCACGGATGATGACCGTTTCGACGTTGCCCGCTCGCCAGTTGGCTATCTCTTGTTCCCATGCTTCGAACGAAGCGCCGGTTGCAGATGCTGGAACATCGTCGATTGCCGAACTGGGGTTTGAAATAATTCCGCCCTTAGATTCGACTGCACCGACCAAGATGTTCAGTGCGTAGATTGCTCCGAGGTTGAAGCTGCCGTTAGTGTGAGCACCGGCCGAGCCGCCACCGAAGGCGACTGAAGGTGTGTGCTCTGCAAAACGTTCAGCGGCTTTCTTGATTCGGTCGGCGTCGACACCCGTTCGGTCTGCAACGTCATCGAGAGTCACATTGCTTACGCCGCCTGGAATCGCTGCTTCAAAAGCGGCAACGTTCGATGCACTGACGAGACCTTCATCGATGATGACCGATGCGATACCAAGTGCGAGGTGACCCTCTGTGCCTGGTACTGGAGCAAGCCATAAGTCGGCAGCCGCAGCTGTCAATGACATACGTGGTTCAGCGTGAATCATGTATCCGCGGTCATGCTGCTCACGGAATTCGCCGTACTTCACACCGAACTGAGTTGGTGATCCCCATGTACCGAGCCAGTCGGCACCGAACGAGAAAACAGTCTGTGCGTTAGAAATATCAAATGTAGGGAGCTGCTCTTGGCCGAGAACCGATTTGACTGCTCCGTGAAGTACGCCCTGCTCAATAGGATCGAACGCCATGTGCTTGCCGTTGTATTGAGCGGCAAACTTGCTAGCAACGCTGCCCAAGTGACCTCGGAGAGGGTTGGTTACAACTGTTAGCGCCCCATCGGCGTTCTTAAGAGCATTGGCGAATCGTTCTTCTGCCTGATCCCAAGAGATGTTGCTAAGATTTCCGGTTTTGGAATATCGAAGTTGTGGATTGCTAATACGGTCGGGGTGGTAAAGAAGCTGGAGAACCGCGTCGAACCGAGCCGTTGCTTTACCACGAGTTACAGGGTGGTCGGGGTTTCCCTCGATCTTCTTTGCTCGACCCTGCATGACACGAACAAGCACGCTATCGCCGTTGGAGAAATCTCCCATTGAAGTGGCGTACCAAGCGTCCTCACCACGTACCAAGTCTTCTGGTAGGTCTACAGGACTCTGAACAATTAACTCGCGCTCAGGTAGTCCGCAGGCTGCGAATATCACAGCTCCGGCTGCCGTTTTACCGGTAAGCGCTAGGAATTCTCGTCGATTTAGCTTCATCTGGTCAGTGCTGTTCCTGTTGTCGCAGTTTGAATATAGCGACCGGGCCGAAACCCGTTATGGATGCTTTATTGGTCCTAAGTGGCCTAGTAGTGACAAGCGGCACAGTCTGTCGGTGCACCGTTGTCACGGTGGCAGTCAACACACTGGCCCATTTTGAGAGATTCAACCTGCTCGACTTGCTGCATAGCTGCGACGTTTCCGTGACAGGTTGAGCAGACGCCGGAAGGTCCTTCAGTAACACCATCGGTAGAGTTTTTGACTTCCGATGGGTTAGCGGTGAGATATCTAATGTGCGGTTCGTGAACGAAACGTACATGGTCTGGGAGGCGGTGAACACGCCGCCAGTTGACTGGGGAAGGCCCGTCATCACCAACGATGTCAGCTGCGTCTCGCAATATCATCAGCTGATCGTTGTCTTCAGCACCAATCACTTGGTGACAACTTGCACAGAAAGCTACTGGCGGAATGCCGGCGTTTGCCTGAGTGGTGACAGTGCGGTGACAGAAAGTACAGTCCTGTCCAAGACCTTCCATGGTTTGGCCATCCGCAGCAACATGATCAAGCTCCTTAAGAGACGCGTGAATCGTGTGCGGGAAATCGATTGGCTGATCGAAAGTCTGTTCGAATCCAAGCACAGGAATCGGCTGGCCCAGCCAACCGGTAATGATAAATGCTGCAACTACACCCATCACGGCAAATACACCGAGACCACCAATAGCCAATACCGGCACGAGCATCTTGGGTAAAGATGACGATTTGGTATTCGAATTATCGTTTTCCGACGCCAAGCGTTCTTTCCAGTCTGAGCAAGCCTAAGCTAGCTACTAGCGTGAGGATGAGGGCAGTATTTACTGCCACCACCGTGGGTAAATGCGTTGTAAGAAATCGGTGTTTTCATATGCCATAAACAGGGAGGCGAAAATGCCAACGACGCAAATGATGCCGGTTACGTATAGAGGAGCTCGGAATTTTGTCCACTTAGCAGCGACGGTTTTAGTGTCGACAACTGAAGGAATAATCGCGTGTGCCGTAAGCAGCGAAGGACCAGCGACAAACGCAAATCCCAGGGCAAGCCACAGAAACTTGAGTGCTGTACCGACTTCAGCCCATTCGGCTGTGGTTAACGGTTTCGGATCCATACTCTTTTTAGGAGCTCCCGATTCAATAAATACTAGAAGGACCAAAAGCGAAGGCTAATGAACAGCGCTTGCCCTTCAAAATAGCGCAAGTGAAAACTATCACGATTGATTTTTCAGTGTCAACACTGCGAGGAAGCAAATACAGTGACCTCGGAATTGAACGTGCGTGTGATTATGAATAAACAAGTTTTACGGAGGTCTGTAACAGTAGGTATGGCTCGCCTATTTGGTCGTCGGTCCCAAGCACCAAAGGTGAGTTAGAAGATGCAGGCTGGAGCCTGATTCCTTCGTCTCCTCC
>Ga0115000_10000418_pt1 | contig 39858 bp, 46 predicted proteins | sample ArcticOcean_MG_C_6_FD_89690 | JGI IMG/M metagenome (GOLD analysis project Ga0115000, IMG submission 89690) | Marine microbial communities from western Arctic Ocean - ArcticOcean_MG_CB8_128 | ecosystem: Environmental > Aquatic > Marine > Oceanic | place: Arctic Ocean: Canada Basin | collected...
CAGCGGCAGGTGGAGATACGTGTTTTGTCGGGTTTTCCAATCAACAACCGTCAAGAATACAAGTAAATTTAGGAGAAGGTTCAACATTATGTTTATTTGTAGCACCAAAAATATTAGATGATTAAATGGTCTTTCATTCTCTTTAGACAAACAATAATTGGGATGACATATTACAGATGTTTAAAATAGACACTATAAGTTCTATTCAAAAATAATATTAATGGCCTTCTTCAAATCATTTGTTGTGGACAATGTCATTGGTCCCATCGAAGCAACTCTCTTATCAGAACGCGAGTATTTACAACAACAAATTGAACGTGCGCTTGAAACTATAGGAGGTCCACCACAAGCGAGTATTTGTGAAATATACCACCGTTTCCGAGATGCTTTAGAACGCAATAAAGTTCGCAGAGCACTCCAACAAAGGATTGTGGAATACTTGGAAGAATACGAAGATAAAAACGCTGCCGCCCAATCAATGTTTGGAGACATTGAGCGTGATTGCAGCGATGCGATACCCTTTGTTAACGATTTGTTGTGCAACGCTAACGCTTTACTGTTTTTCAACAACAAAGAACTGTACAATATTTTCAACACAAATTTAGAAAATTTATACAAAAATTTGACGCGCGAAGAACAACTAAAATTTGCTCCAAAAGTTTTCGAAACACATGGCCACTTATTGCGAATATTAGATGAAAAAGACCGTTCCAAAACACTTTGCGCAATTGCGGTCCAAAGTTTTGGATCATCATTGCAGTATGTGCCAGAGAATCTGAAATCAAAACCTTTGGTGACATTGGCAGTACAAGAGTCTGGTTACGCTTTGGAGTACGCTCCAAAGAAATTTCAACGTGATTTAGTATATGTTGCGTATATAAGAGCTGGAGAAAATATCCTTGGTCATTCTTGGTTTCAAACTATCTTCAATGAACTAACAGAAAAAGAACGAGAAAAATGTATTCGACAAGAAATAGATGATAGAAAGCGTAAAGAGGATGAATGGCATTGGCAGCACGGCTAATTATTTATATAAAAATATTTTCTATTTGATTTGGTTTCACAAAACAAGACACCCATTTTCGAATGTACTTGTCCGTTGGTTTTGGGAATTGGGAACCGACCTACCTCACGAACCTCAGCGATGTGCTCTATGTGTTCCGCTACATGTTTACAGTATTCTACTTGGACAAAGGTCGTATACCCACACGCTGCATATATTCTGTAATTATTGTGTAGAGGGTTCGCATTCATTTTACAAAATTAGAATATAAATATTCCTAGTTTAAATACATTATGTCACTTCCTATTGTAATCAAAAAAAGAGTCAAAAAATGCAATTGTTGTTCCGAAGTCGGTACAGCACGTTCATATGACAAACAACAAATAAGACCATCTTTTAATAAAGCAAAAGGATATTCATTCAAATCGTCTGGGACAGTTCTCACCCTGAAAAATATACAAATGTTAAAACATTAATACACTATTTTGAACTTTTTTTTTGAATAGACTATTTAACCCATCCTTTCCTTTGTCAATGAAAAGAAAACGCTCAGAAGTTCAAAGACCCAATAAAAAACAAAGACGCGACACCCAAGACCTTATAAACCACTTGCAGGACGAAGATGAGGATTTGGCAACGGAATCCACGTTTAACGACTCCAAAGTCGCTGCAGAATTCGCGTATAAGGATGCCCAACTTGCCATCAAACGTGAGTTCAAAACGTTGAATCCCGCCAAAGTCGTTTCCGCGAAGAAATTGGCGTTTGAACAGAAGATGGAATACGAAGAAGGACTCCACGCGGACAGAATTCGCAAAATCAACGATGAATTCACTGAAAAAAAAGCGGTGATACTCAAGAAAAGGGCGGAAAGAGACAAGACACAAACGTTGGACGAAAAAATCGAAGAGTGTGCTGATCTGGCTCTCAAGAAATGTTCAGAAGCAACATGGCAAGAGATAGGCAAGTTCCGATGCGTTACAAAGTGCTTGGACTCTTGTCGAGATGAATTTTCAGATGATCAACGCGAGAGATATGTACATATTTTAGAAGAAATGTCTAAAAAAGGATGGAAAAAAAGAACTGTATAAAGGTATTATTTTGTATTTAAAAGTCTTTACCTCCGCGTCCTCCGAACGACGACCAATCACAAGGAAAAGAAACTGTTAGTATTGGTCAGCAGGATGTTCTTGACGATACGACGTTGATAACGGTTGTCGTCGCGTTGTACGCATTTTTTCATGTGATGTCGTTGTACGGGTTAGAACCGTGTACTTGTTAATTTTTTGGTCCTTGGAATGTAATTTTATTTTTTCGAAGTTTCTGGGTTCTTTTCTCGCTTTTGCCAGTTTTGTTGCGCTTTTTGTCACGCTTGGTTGATTTCGGTGGTTTAGGTACGTCTGGGGTTTCTTCAACATTGTTCCATGAGGAAGAAACTTTGGTGTTGCTTTTCTTTTTGGTTTGTGAGTGGTTTGAAGTATGAGACATTGTGTTTTTAGAATAGAATCTTAAAAAATTATTTTCTTAGTAAATACTGTACATATTTAATTTTAGGACAATTTTGTTCGTCCATTTCCTGCACAATTTCTGCTGATAACACGCACCCCTTTCCCCACGAATTGCAGTAAAAAACTTTTTCCTTACTAGCGTCCTCCTCGTCTTCACAAACTGTAGCGGTAAATACGTGACTACTGTCTTCACACCCTACAATTACCAACATTGCACGGACCAGTCCGTGTCGGAACGGTTTCTCTAACATGTCAAACGCAGAAACGCACACGTCCAAATTGTTAAATCCACGAACATCTACAAATGAAATATTGTCATCACTGGTCATAAAGGTTGACAAATGTGGAGCGAAAATCTCGTCCAGATTTTCATTTTTAATATTTATTGTATGGAGATTTATTTTGAAAATATTGGGAAAAGCACTGTGCATTGAATACAAAATGTACAGCATTAGAGACGTCGAATCTCCACCGTCATTGACATCCTCTAACGCAACTTCTCCCGTTTTTGATGAGACGGCAGATTGCCACGATTTTGGTATAATAGGACATGTTTTGGTAAAATCGTACTTGGAATAATCTTTTGTAAGAAAATCCACCATTTCGTACACAATTTTATATTTACTCTTGACTTCTTCCACAATGTTTCCACCGTCGCGTTTGGGTGGGGTCGGGTTGTCGTCTTCCACAATGTTTCCGCCATAGCGTTTGGAACCATTTGGCGCAACGTTGCCGTCTATGTCGATATATTCATAATTTAAAATAGATTGTTTCGTTAAAGGGGCGTGCAGAACGATTTTGGACGAGGAGGCGGCGTACAACCCATAACCCCCGTCGTATGAACCCCACTCCTTAAATTCCGTCTTTTCTCCGTAAATGTCAACCACTGCGTTTCCATCACAGTAAATCGCACTATCTCCACAATTTTCTACGATACAGTTTATCAATGTGCCTTTCGAGTTGGATAGTGCCTCCACAGCATGATGCATACCTTCTGTAAAAGTCACGTTTTCGATATAAAACGAGGCTGCGTCGTTTACTTCAACACCTGAAGTTTGTGAATTGTACAGTGTTATCGTCTTCAAACTAAACTCGGTACTATCTCCAATGACCTTAAAATCTGTATGCACGATGGTTTCCTCGCGACTTGCGCCAATAATTGTCAGTGGAAAATCAATTTCGACATAACCATCTTCTTTGTGCGTGCCATCTTCCAAAAATATCACGCTTTTTCCATCTTTTTTCGCTTTTGAGACCGCTTTTGATACGGAATTGTCGCCAGCGGCAACGTGCAAGACATCTTTGGATAATGGGCCAGGTTGCCGCTGTCTTTCGGAGTTAACATCCATCAAGCATTCCTCTAATTTGTTCAACAATGTATATTCATTTCGAAACAGCGTTATTACTGACAACATGTAACAAATTCCCGCATTACCCTGATCCATACTAAATTTCACACATTGGTCGTTTTCTTTCATTTCGCCACTTGTTGGTGATTCGGAACGCTCGCCAATTTCTTGGTGCACTTGTTGGCGTATTAAACTAATTCGTGTTTCAACAGAATGGTGAAATAAACGACACGAACCCAGTTCAGCAGTTGCATTGAATTTTTGGAATAATTCTTTCATTTTTGCCAGGCGTTTATCACACAAGACGAGATTTAGGGGAGTTTGTCCATCTTGGTTATTGATATTTGGGTCAGCGCCAGCTTCCAGTAATTGACGTACCATAGTCAATTGATTGTATTTAACAGCATAATGAAGTGCAGAAAACTTATGTTGTGAAACGGCGTCTAAATTGACTTTATATTTAGCTTTATTTTGGACTAAAAATCCAAAGATGTTCTTATGACCGGCGGGCCATCTATTCTTTGTCCCTTCGCAACATAACATCAAAGCGGTCATTTCACCATCTTTCCATGTTGATTTCAATGTTTGAATATTTGGGTCGGCACCCTTTTCCAGCAGTAACTTTACAGTATCGAGGGTTGGGTGTGCGTTATCAATGTACGCTAACAACGGCGTTGTTTCGTTATAATCATATCTTTGATTTAATTGTGGTTTTATTTCTTCTTTTTTTAATAATTCAGCGATAATCTCATTTTTTACTCTGTCACAAGCTCTGTGAAGAGGTCGACCTAAGGTCACATCGACACCTTTCCACATAAGTCGGTTAAATATCGGTATGTAACCACTTTGACACACTATTTCTAACGGTGTTTTCTTATATTCATTGCGTTGGTCGACGATAGAAGTTTTCACGACCTTTTTTTTGTTGACCACTTGAGTTTTTTTATAGATCGTATTACCATTTTCATCTTTCTTATTGGTTTGTTTCCATGCGCTTTCATAACCACCAAATTCATTAATATCGTCGCCTTGTTCACAGTAATGGTCAAACAGCCAGTCGGTTTGGTGGTCAGTGGCGGCACAAAGTCGATTTCCATAAGAACTGAAATTGATGCTGAAGCCGCGAAAATTATTTAAATCGATGACGTCTTCTCGCGTTGGAATTTTTGGGTACACGATGCGCGGACTTGTTGGTGAATTTGTTGGTGAATTTGTTGGTGAAGAACGCGCTGGTGCAAAGTTCTCATATGCTGCTTTGATCAGTGGATACATTTTGTCCATGTCGAAATTGCGCTGATGTCGAGGCCAAATTTTCCAAATTGTTTCTCGCAGTTTTTCCTCTTCAGGTGTTAACTTTGCACCAGCGACTTGTTTTTTTTCAAACGCTTCAAAATGTTTGCTTAATTTCCGATGTTTCCATATATTTTTTATTTGGACAGTTGATACACTTAACTCGATGCTAATTTTTTGAAGCAATGTTGTATGAAGTGTTAGGCCAGCACGTGAAAAATTATCAAAAATCTTTTTCAATAATTGTTCTTGTTCATCGGACAATTTTCCAAGCGTGGCGTCTTTTTCTGTTTTTTTACGTTTTTTCCATACTTTTTTAATTGTGTCCTTCAATGCTTGCATTTCTTTAGCCGTGGACATTTGCTGTGCTGCCAAATTCTGATACTTGATCAAGCGCTGCGGTGGCAGGCTTTCAAACTTGTCTCTCAAAATCTTATTCTGCTCTCCCTGGGTAGCATTTGGATTTTGAGCCTTGACCTTTTGACGACGTGCGTCGACGTAAAAATCTAAGGCTGTTTTTCTTTGATTCAATGACGTCGAGGAGGAGGACGACAGAACAAGTTCTGTTGCGATTTTTTCTGCTAATATATTGAGCACTACTTTACTCAATATTTTATTCGGATGTGGCCAATATTTGTAAACAAGTTCCAACAAAACTTGTTCTGTCAATACTGTTGGGTTACATCGGACAAATTGATGGACAGACATTTACTTTTTCTGGACTTGTATTTATACTTAAAAATCCTCGTGGTTGTGCGTATATAAATAACATTTCGAACATCAAAATGTCGGACTTTAAAGTAGGTGCAAAAAAAGCTGTCGTTGCCATTGAACATTTATTGTACAACATATCCGAAAGTGAATTGACTAATGTGGCCGCAGTTTTGGCACAGGAAAATTCAGTACCTGTTGACACTTACTGTCAAAAGGGTGGGTATTGGACGTTTGAAGTCGTGGAACGCTTTTTGTTACAGCGCGGAATCAAATGTACAAAGGCAGGTGAAGGTCGAAAGTGGTTATTGGACGCACCTCGTTTCCTACGAGAAAATCCTAGTGTTGTGGGGTTTTTAGATACATTAACTTTGAATTCGTTTAAATGGGACGGTGCGCAATGGAAAACACCGACAGCAAGTTGTACGATTCTCCCAAAACAGTCGTTGGTAGTTATTCATAAAATGTGGATTCCTTTTGAATTTTTTTATGATAAAACGTTTCATATAACCACAGATAATGACGATTGGACGCGTTATGAATGCCATCCGACGTCATGTTGGCGTATGGAGACTGTAAATTACGAGGGATGTAAAAATGCGGTGAAGCAAACAATGCGCGAATATAAAAAATCACCAATTATGATGTCGAATAGCAAAGAAATTTTAATGTGCAAACCCACTTCAAAAGGTTGGAAAACGGAGACGCTGCTTAATTACGAATTTTTATCTTTGCAAGCTTCTGCCAAACAAGTTTCTGAGTCATTGTCTACACTTTTGGTGGATCACATTGAATGTTCTGGCGGAGACCGTGGTTGGACAGTCATGGCGCATGCTCTATTCAGCGCATTCCAACATTTGAAAGGTCGTTTGAATTCCAACGATTTGAGTAATTTTTCGGAAGAAGAGATCCAAACATTGAAAGATTATGAGATGATATATTTGGAGAAAATGAATCAGACAGAGGAGGTATAACTGAAATATTACAACTGGGTCAAACGACGCGAGACCATAACGCCCAAAGGACCTATCATTGGCATCTGGTCTGTAAAGTTGTGCATACTGCAAATACGCATTGTTGTGCTCAATGTCTTGTTGGTTGTACGTGCCGTTTTTGTTTCCACGAATTCTTTTTAACATTTTATAGTAGCAAAATGTGTTAAGCGACCGGTACAATTTCAATTGTTATTTCCATTTTTGTTTGCTTTTTTTTAATAATAGTATACAATAGTCCCACAATTACAAATAACCAAGCGTATACAAATCCAGCCACTGTTATTGGCGCAGTGTTTTTAATCATGAACAAGCATAATTCGGCAATACCATAAAAGTCAATGCCTTCAATGACTATTCCAATCAAAATAGCGTGCATAATTATATCCATCTTATACGTGAAATCGTTAAACCAGCATGAAAATAAACCAGCAAACAACGCATGGTGTACATGTATATTAAATGAAACATTTTCATCAATGACTATCGACCATAATATAAACCACGTGGTTCCTAACAAGATAAAGGGAAGAAATTGTTTGCAGCATTTTTTCTTACGATATGCGAGTCGACCTTGTAAGAACACCATTATAAAAAGTATAATAGCGACTGAAGAGATAACGATTTTACCTTCAACGGGTAAACGTTTCCAAAAACCACGGGTTAGTACAAAATGTTTCAAAAAAGGTATTTCGCCAACGAGTGCAAATGCGATTGCACTAATATGGCAACTTATTGTGTACAATATTTTTTGATCTACTATTTTTATATTATTCAATTGGTGAAGTCCCAAAACGACCAATACGCCATATAACGCGTTGTAAATTAACGAAAATGGCGTTTCATCGTAAGTTCCTGATACAAATGGTGACATTTTGAGCATCTGTGATGCGAAATAAACAGAAAATGCATTAAAAATAGTAAATAACAACATTATTTGAGACTCTATTTAGAAATTATAATATATAGTATATTTTGGTATTGGTAGTATCAGGAACGGCAAGAACAAATTGGGGTGTCCGCTTCGTTGTGGACACCAAGTATGCCATTGTTGTTTGGATGCACTAAAATACAAAAAATTAGAATCTGCGGAATTTAATCATAACTATTTTAAATGTAATTAAAATCAAATATTTTCTCTTATAACTACGTTAATTACAGCCATGAAATACGACATCGCCTGTCCATAAGGTGTGTAAACCGTATGACTGTAACCAGATACATCTTTAACCATATATGTCAAACGTAACTTGGGGTTAGAAATTTTACCAACGTTAGCTAAATACACAGCAACTTTATCAACCCCAATTTCATCAATATAATTGCGTGCGATTTCTTTATTAAAATATGTATCCTCTTCTAATACTACAGGTATACCACTTTTGATCGACGGAGACGCACATTCACGCCATGTTAATGTCCAAACAGGACGGCATTTCATAACATATTCTAAAAAGTTTTTGTTTATTTGTTCAGACATTTTGTTTATTTGTTCAGACATTTTCTTTATTTGTTCAGACATTTTCTTTATTTGTTCAGACATTTTTTGTTTAGACATTTTGTATTCTATTTATTCACAAAATATTAATTCACATATGTGTATTAATATTCTAACATTATAATAACCTACTCTTGGACAAGTACGAAAAGCAAATCCGAGAGCACCGATCATTTGTCCAAAAAGATTATAATGGCAAAAAGGTTGCGTACTACGTCGGATACGACTGGGAGATTCACGTATGAATTATGGTCAGATGGGGCTCCAAGTGGGCCAGAGTCAATTTACCAACATTGTGCCAGTAAATTGGCACGACCCGGGCGTAAAGCCATGGTTTTGGAACCATCTACCAGATTGTACATTGAACCTGGTATGATTGAGCCGTTTGAAAAAATGGCGTCGGTAGCACACAGTTGAACATATCCAGCACGATTGTAGGTGGGGATGGCGACGGCTTCGGTCTGGATTTGCTGACTTGATAAAACGGTTGTTTTATCAACCAATTATCAAAAACTGTCCTAAGCCGAATGTGTGCACTCCAAAAATTATGAGTATTTAATTGTCTTGGTACTGGACAATGAACCCACTATATACCTTTTGTGTAATTATGTTGGGCGTTGCTGTATTATTGTACATATCATGGAATATATTTTTTCAATGGTACGCGAGAAAAAGAGAACGAGAAGCACAAATCATCATGGATTCACTAAACAACAAAATTGAAATGAGAACACTGTAGCTTTGTATACATTTAATTCATTTTGCACGACATAATTTTTAAATAACTAGGACGGGTTCAAGTATATAAGATATCTTTTTATATAATTGGATATTATAAAAAACGCATCGATAGCCAGTATTTTGGTAACCGGTATAGGTATTCATAACCTATACCATTTAACAAAATGTCTAGTTTAGCTAAAAGTACTTTATCGTAGAATCTTCTTTTGTAGTCAACTGGCCAGAAGTTTCGGTCTCGCGAATACACTCGTTTAAATATCCATGGTTGTGCACCACTGGTGAGTTTTTGCCACCAATTCGACATGAGCCATGGTGTGGCCCGGTATTTGGTACCCACGCATCGAATCCCGCTTCTACAATATCTTTGAAATATATTGTGGCATGCCATTCGGCATTATTATTTATCGGCACTATTGGTTCAACATATTCTCGTAACAAATATTGACTTCGCACTGCAAAGAAATCAGTCATAATCACATTTTTTACACAACGCGAAGTTTTACAGGGGTTATCGTTGCAATCGTCAAATATACCGTGTACTTTTGGCATAGACATTCGTTCTAATAACCATTTGTCTGAACGAATAATAACGTCTGGATTCACTCTGACCACCCAGTCGTATCCACGAGCCCATTTATATCTGACCAAATCTCGAACAGCTCCGATGGCTCCCTGTTGATAACCGTGGTTGTTTACAGTTTTGATTACAACTTTGTCTCCAAAAACGTTCGAAACATCGAAAGAGTTATCAACATTCGATGTATATACTATAACATCGGCATTTTTCACCAATTTGGACGATTTCAAAAGTCCCGACCAACAGTTTTTGAAGAAAGAAATATGCTGTTTTGACATATGTGTTGTGATAAATATCAACACTCTAGGGTCAGATTTGACGAAAATATCTTCAAAACGCATTGCATTTGTCAATACGGCCGCGCCCAGGGCTACGGAAGCTTCAGATAATGCGCTTTGTGTGTATAATACATTCTTCGCTGCTGCCATACGAAGAATAACTTGCCACATCTCTTTCATATCTTGTAAAGTTGCGCTTGACGTGCCCGTATGTCCTACGGATGGTTTTGTTTGTACGTTGGAATACGTTTTAGACGCGTATGATTTGGCACGCGTTGAATCCGATTCGACAAAAATGTCCCCTGAACCCAACAATTTAACGCCTCTGTCCACCGCATTTTCTATCGTATGCGCGAGTTTCATTATTTTTCGTCTGTCGGAACCAAATCCATACGCTACATTGTCTCCCAAACGCAAATGCAACACATTTTCATAGTTGACGTCAACATCGTCATCAAACAAAAAGGGAAAGGCACAAGCACGACAAATGCGGATGGCTTCATCATCTGATTCCCAAATGTTATGTGCAAACAGTTTTCGAAATTCGGGTAACTTTTCTTTGATACTATTGCCAGAAATAACTACTTCTGCTTCATCGCTAAGAAGTAGTTGCACCATTTTACTGGCAGATTCGGTCTGGCCGAAATTCCAAATGGGCTGTGGTGTTTTATGGCTATGTGAAGGGTTCCAATTCGAAGTCGCCGTTGACCAATCTTCCAGAAAAAGAACACCTTGTCTCCAATCTAATTGTAGTCTTCTGTGACTTTGTAGAGACAAATACATCGCAAAACTAAGCCCAATCAACCCCTGACCTATTCCCTGTGAACGATCCGACGGATTGAATACAAATGTAAGTTTTTTATCATACGTACCATAATCTTTCCATGGATACTGGTCAAATTTACAAAACTTTCTTATGGAATAATACCATTTCGATTGAGTTTTCAATTGTATTTGGGGGGTCAATGGTATTGACATGTTTGCATGTGTATTTTTACACAGCCCAATCAGCGAAGCGCTATTTCTTGAAATAAATTCCCTGCGTAATAGCGCGCCAGAATCGCGTTCTTCATATTCTTTTACGGTTGAACCTGGCCCGCTTTGCTGGTGAGAACCCCATCGATAAGTAACAACACATGTATTAGACGTTGGCCCTTTGTGGTATTGAACAGATGAAACCGTTTTTAGATAAAAATGGTCTTCGTAATTGATAATATCATTCAAACACGAACATGTTATATTTGAACGCGGGGCCGGCCAAAAGACCACGCATTTACCCGACACACAAGTAGAATATATCGAACAGTCGGCTTCAATACTGCAACCAGCGTGCACGTGCGGTTTACGAAACCGATATTTTTCACGGTCGTGAGGCCCGTGCGTCCAATGCAGATAATACGTCGAGCACGTTACCATCAAAATTAAAAAGATAACAATATATTCAGGTGCTCGCAATTTCATCTTGTTCACAAAAAAATCATCCTATATACAATCCATGGTCTACAAATTAAATCCAATTGGCCACCAACAAACGAAATGGACTATATAACTTTAGATTCATAAGTAGATGAGAAAAAGAGCGCTCTCCGACGAAGGTCTACATTTGTATTTGAACGGTATCGTAACTCGTCGTTCAAGGCACTGGACGCGCAAATTGGTCTGCTCAATATTCCATTCCGACTACGACGACCGACTCGAAGATGTCGTCTGGCGATGCAGAGCCTCGACACAAGCTCTCGCGGCACAATTCAATCAACCAAACATGCGCGAAAGACTCGACGCGGGGATTTTACATACCATTCGAATCATTCTTACCCGCGACGACAAACGCGTCCGCAAAAGGCATCTTTTACGCAGTTTTCGATTTTTTACAGACGTGATGCGGAACGCGCTCGAACAACAAGACCATCAGACTGTCCACATGCTCTACTTGGCACTAACGCACCCCGCCATCGTAAATCTAAACCTCAAAGCGCGCAAAAAAGACCCCGCACTCTTCAAAGAAATAAATAACTAAAAGCAAAGTTGTTCATGTCCCCAAAAGAACAGATTATCGAATTCCTGATTAAAAAAGAAACCCACAAAACATCGCTTGGCTGAGGCATTGAGAAGAATTAGATAAATAACAACAGTTGAATTCTATTTAAAAACAAAAATCTTTAAATACGTCATTTCTATTCAAAAAAGAATGCCAAGAAAAAGAAGATGCAAAAACAAAGCGTGGAAAAAAATTCTAAATGACCACAAGCGAGGTCCGAAAAGAGTACGAATGAAGAGGGAATTGTTAATAGAAGAAAACGAAGGCGGTGAAGACTGCGAAGTCGTATTAACACAACGTATACAACTGATTATATACAAGGGACGACGACGAGAATATGTCATTATAAAAATTTCAGAATCCACACTTCAAAAATTAAGGTTGCGAAAAATATGCAAACTATTGCCGAACCACAGCAAAAACCACGAATTATACCCAACATTTCATGCGTTAGACTACAATGCATTGGTTACGGGTCAACAAAAGTCGATACCTCTGCGTATTAATACGTATTGTGGACCATATGTGTGTGAGGCACTGGTATATGGTGGAAGGGTTACAAAACCAAAGACAACCATTCATATTCTAAATACGCCTGAAGAAGAAGAAGAAATTAGGAACGTTGATGAATACGTGAAAACTTTATTTTCTAATAAGGTTTGTAGACAACATGTTGAAGTAGAATATATGTAGTGAAGGCAGTTCCCCTAAAAGTTTAGACGTATTCATAAATAAAACCATGAACCCAAATATCATGACCACCGTTATGGGACTTCTCTACCACAATAACATGCTGCATAATGACCGCCGTCAAAAACGAGACCTATGCAAGCAGTTTTGTAGGGACCACTCGAGTCAGATAAAACATGCACTGCGCAATATAAATTTCCGTCTTGCTTAAAACGCGAATAACATGCTGCATAATTAAGGCCGTTCAGTACACATTAACATAAGCAGTACTTATTTTCCATATCTCCGTTTACGAGTTGAGTATTCTTCTAGGCACTCGTCCCACACTGTATCGTCACACTCTGGAAACAACGGTCGGATAAACATGAGTTCAGTATAGCGCAGATGCCACATGCAAAAATTAGACAAACGCTGCTCGCCCGAAGTTCGAATCAGAACATCCGGCTCAGACATATCGTTGGGAACAACAGAATCAAATTTATATATACCCGTTGTCATATGGTCAACGTCCTCAGAGAATCCATACGACATATAGATATATACTTTTAATTTGGTGGCTGCACTCGTTTGCATTTTTAAGTTGTGCATTTTAACGCGTAACGTGGACGACAATTTCCCGGGGGTCGTTGAAATGAAGACATAACTGATATCTTGCTGTTCATCGGCCAACCATTGGTCGAGAGCTTTGTCAAACTCTTCCATCGCGCCGTCGATTTCTTCTTGTGGCCGCTCCCAATTTTCAGACGACCACGCAAAAATAGATAATTCTTTAATATTGTTGACAAGACTCCAGTTAATAAGACACTGTAAAGATTCGCCGCTCTGTTTGTACCCAGATATACTATTCATAAAAAACCGTTGAGAATAGCGTCTATTTCCATCTGGAATAACGGCAATGTGTTTGGGTATAATCACGGGAGGCTCTTTCGCAATGGACGAAGACATTTATTGGTCAGATGTTTGTTAAATAGTCATGACCGCGAAGTATATTTTTGGCTTTAAAATTATCAAATGTCCAATTTACCCAGTTGCACGAGTTTCCTTCTGTCTATGGCGTTAATAATATGTACGCAGAGTTGTTCCGCTTCGTACCATTCACCAACTTCCATATTGTAATTTTAGAATAGCCTATTTAAATATCCATTTTAAAATATTAAATGCGAAAGCGCACTCTGTCGGACGATGGATTGAATCTGTTTTTAAACGGAATGACCACGCTTCCACCTGTACATTGGACAAAAAGATTATTTTGTCATTTATTTCATTCCAATTACGACGAACGTCTCTACGATGTTGTGAACAAATGCCGAGAATCCACACAGGGGTTATGCGCGTATTTTTTTGCAGAAAATATGCAAGACAGATTAGACGCAGGCGTTATGCATACCATACGATTGATCGTCACTAGAGACAATAAAAAAGTCAAAAAAAGAGACGTCGAAAAAAACTTTCGATTTTTCTTAGATATCATGGAAAATGCACACAAACAAAGCGACAACCAAACAGCACACATGATGTACTTAGCACTCACACACCCAGCGATTCAAAATATAGACATGAAAAGGCCAAAAAGAACCGATAATGTTTTATCAAAAATAAAGTATGGTGCTCCCACGTACAGAAATCACATTAAGTATTGGCGAAGTGTTCGTTCTGATGATATTTTGCCTTCTTTAATTGCATTTAAAATATTCATTCGCAGGTGTGAATTTGCAGGAAAAGACCACGACGCTGAAGAAGCCAAAGAAATGATGGAAATATTCCAATACTTGGAGCACAGGCATTCTGAAATTCTTCCCATTTACAACCAGAAAAAAATGTCCGCAGTAGAACTACTAAGATTAGCAAAAAAATTATAACATTTGTATATGCTGTTTAAATCGAGGAGTCACGAACTCCCACTTGTGACCGAATACAATGTCCCCATACACGGTCGGACCAAATATGCCGTCGTCTGATTCGCCGGTGTACGGATTGAAAAATCGACTGCCAAAAATAACGCGTTCACATTCATACCACCAAGCGTCAAAGACACTGAGTTCATTTTCCGTGCATAACCAATAACATTGTATTTCAATTCCCGCAACAACTTGCAATTTAAAAGATTTACCGTCCTTCACAAGTTCGTATCGCACATCTTGGGGTGGTTTACCAGTGACAGGTAAAATTTGAATTATTTCCCATTCTTTCGATGGATAAGCGCATTCGAATGTAGAATTAAATGGTGGAGGAGTTCGTTTTTTTGAAGATTTTTTGGGTGTTTTTTTTGAAGATTTTTTTGAAACTAATCGAAATTTCGGCAAAACTTTAGGTTTTAAAGTGATGTCTTCAGGGTCACTGTTAATTTCTCCATCGTCTGCTAAATCCCAATCGTCGTCCGCCATTTGTGTTCATAGAAGTACAGTTTTATACAGGATTTTTTACCCGGTCGATGATGATACCATTCTTTCTCGAAGTGTTTTTAATTCTGGACAATTTGTCATTATAAAATGTAATAGTGTCGATTTCTTCCTGGAAATGATATTGGTCAATTGTTTAGAATATGAGAAAAAACAAGGAGAAACGGCCAAAATATATAATAGAACATAATGTCTTAGATTAAATACTTATTAAATACTGATTAAATACTTATTAAATACTGATTAAATACTTATTAAATACTTATTACAGTAACATCACGAGCGCGTAATTATACTTAAACGGGTTCCATTTGTTTTGTTGTAGTGGGTAATGGTGTATATTTGGGTTTTGCCTTGGTGTAATAAACATAGACAAAAGACCCAATGGTGGAAATTTGTAATCCAATGAAATTCACCCATGTGAATACGTAGGTCGGGTCGAACAGACCGAAACAAACTAGTAGTCCCATGACTGCTGATTTTGTGGAACCCGACACTGCAAGTGTTAGCGCGTCATTCTTTTCGATGACCCACGAGGCGCCGAAATTTAACATGATCCCAAGTGCTATCGAAAACGCAAACGCAAATTGAAATCCTGTTTGTCCCCAATCATGGAAAGTGGTCAAATCGAAATCGAAGCATTTGATGCCTGATAATAAGACCGATGTACACGAGGAATAGAACAGAATCGTTTCTTTTTCCCAACCTTTATCAAAGGCGTATTTGGAGGCAATTTGTGCGGCAGCTGTTAGAAGATTGTTCGTCATGACATAGGCATACCCCAGTAAATCAAACGTAAGGTCGTCCGCCGCTGCCACAAATGAACCGAATACCATGACACAGACGGTTATGATGACCGTTTTGGAAGATTTCTTACTGAGAAACCACCATTGTGCGATGAGTGTCATCATGACCGAGATTCTTCGCAGTGCTGTGAACATGGCGATGTTTAAACTTCCGGCGGCATTGAGACCAAAAAATACATTGCCCACGTTTAAAAGACACACGAGGAGCAATTCTCGATTGGCTTTTTGTTTTAATTTTGTCCAAAAAAAGACGGAGGAAACTATGGATTGGCACAGCATTAAGAAGGGCACGGACGGGAAATGATATTGCGTCAAAATAATTTTGTTGAAAATTACAATCATGAAGGAGCTGGCCATGTACAAAAGAATGGATGGCCAATGCATTTGGTTTGGAAAAGCAATGAACATATACTAAATTCGTTAAATCCGAAAAAAATAGTTAATATTCTCATCATTTTTTTCAAATAAACACAAATACATATAGTTAAAAAATTAAAATTGTTCACATCGGAACTTTGGTGAATCCCGAAATGCATCATTTATGTAATATAAACCAATGTTGAGAATATAAAAAATGTTTTATTATTGCGAATACGATTTAATCACAAATACTCGACCCGAAATGGAAGGCATTGACGTAAAAGGAAGTTGGCTGGTTGTAGGAACATCATCTGGATTTTGTATTTGTACAGCAATAAACGTCTCCATGTTACACGATTGGCTTCAGAAATGGACTGATAAAGTTCGTGTTTGTCCGATTATCGATGACAATGCTGCTCGTAAAATTATTAGTGGTTCTACGGAACATTTTCAGGTACCTTATAACAACGTCTTTGACGAACCTTCTGAAGACGAGTCTTTGTATGTGATTAAATTTAAGTTTCATGAACAGAAAAAAATGGTGGCATTCGAATGTTTTGCCACCATGAACCAAAAGCAACATAGAGAAGATGCTTTTGGTAATAAAAGTTTGGGTCGTTGGCATAATTTGTCGGAGGGAACTGGATTTATTCTTTTCAAAACAAATTCGGTGGAAGATTTGCATCGATGGGGTTTTAAATGGGGTCCCATCAGTAGTTGTGAAATTAAAGCTATCGTTCGAGATGTACATAATTTAGAAACATAAGATACTCATATTCTAATTTACATATAGAGTACTTTGAGTTAAACAAATATGGTTAAAATAGAAGTTACCAAAGTATTACAGACCCGCGGCGACGAATGGGCGCTCGTTAAATTTCGAAACGCGGATACGAATGGCGTCTGTGCAGGAAACTTTGGCTGTCCGTGTCATCAGATTGTCCCTGGACATCTTTTCAATGGAAATTTGTCTCAAAAAAGATCTTACGACGATCAACTCCGAACTCGATTCAAAGGTAAACCTGTGAATAACATATCGCATCACTTTAAAGCAGCCCTTGATAGAAGCGGTGTTAATTGGACATGTCGAGACATCCTTTTCAAGACGTTTAAACCAATTAAGAAACTTTTTGACGTGATTGAGCACAAACGTTGGGGTCAATTAACGTCACTTCAAAAGATTGGTAAAAAGACGGTCCAAAATATTGAATGTGCATATTACAACATCCAATCCATCATCAAACGTTCTTCAACTCTTGCTCGTCATTTTCCACTATTGGCCAAGTATATGAGTAAACCCCAGTTGGATGCGGCCATTCAATGGATGGGCGCGCGTCTCCAAACGCCTGAAAAGAAGGACTACACGGAAGAAGAATTATTGGAGGAGTGGATTCGATTTGTCCAAGCGGACCCGTTTCGCATTGTGTACCACACTGAATACGATTCATTTACATATGTAAATGAAGCGCGCTCTGAATTTTTAAGTTCTACAAAACACGCTAGTCGTACCAAAATGGCGGAAGCTGCTGCCAAAGACATGCACGTCATGGCGATGGATCGACGCCGTACTCGTTGTCAGGTGATTGATTATGTCAAACGTCATATCACCAAAACAGGGGATTATTGGATGCGGAAGCAATCCTTTCTGGCGAAATTTCATACGGTCGACCCTACATGGCCTATTGTACAACACGATAATTTTGTGACCCTGGTAAAATTCAATGACATTGAAGAATTTATCGCGAAAGAATTTGAAAAGGTTCGTCATCGCGAACAACCACGCTATAAAATGCCAGCTGGTGATGTGCAATTGGACGATACACAGCGCGATGCGGTTCGTCAAGCTTGCGAAAATTCACTCTTTGTCCTACAAGGAGGAGCAGGTGTAGGAAAAACGTCCGTTTGTCGTCATATTGTGGAAAGTTTGTATTCCGACGTGACGTGTGCCGCACCAACTGGAAAAGCGGCACAACGATTGAAGGAGTCCACGGGTGTGGACGAGGCATTTACTGTGCATCGTATGTATTATGCACGAAATCTCGAACCAAAGGTAACTTTACTACTGGATGAACAGTCGATGCAGGATTTGGAAATTTTGGCGCGTGTTTTGCAAAAATATAGGTTTCACAAGATCATTTTTGTGGGAGACACTGGTCAGTTGACTTCAGTGGGTCCGGGTCAATTTTTGAAAGATTTGTGTGCATCGGGTGTTCCACAAGTCGAATTGACGCATATTTATCGTTCAGATACGACATCTTGTATTGCAACGAACGGTCAAAAAATTCGTGTTGGTAATACGGATCTAGACAAGTCTCCAGACTCGTTCGAGGTTCGTCAATATAAAAATGACGAACAAATTGTCACTAATGCGGTTTCAATTGCAAAAGAAACAGGCTACAGACCCATGGTTCTCTGTAATACCAATCAAGAGATCGCGAACTTAAACATACAGTTGCGTGAAAAGTTTAATCCCCCAATGAGCAGAGTAACTTCTGCTCCAATAAATTTGGAATATATTTCTACGTCTGCGACATTTCGTTATCCGAATTGGCGTTTTGCCATGAACGATTCGGTAATCAATGTGACCAATAAATATATTGTCAAGCCTATTGATGGTACTAACCGAACGGAAACAATCCTCCAGGTTGCGAATGGTGATATCGGCACCATTTATAAAATAAAGAACGTACCTTCAAAACAAAATAAAATCACAACGACATCTATTTGGGTTCGATATGCTCATGTATCGGTGGAATATGAAGGACCTATCGATTACAACGAATATTTGAGACCAGCCTATGCGTTGACAGTAAACAAAGCCCAAGGTTCGGAGTATGATTTTGTCATTGTGAAATCGGTCTCTTCGTGGGGTGATAAACGCGAACGATTTTATACGGCGGTGACGCGTGCAAAGAAAAAGTGTATTGTCTACGAGGTTGGTTCGGCGAACGACGATTGTATTCGCGCCGCTCCAGCTCATCGAAAGACTTTTTTATTTAAAAAATGATTACTTAAATTCAAATTGTTGTATTATTAGTCTTGGATAACCATCGTTAATTATTTTGTGGTAGACTCTTTGTATTCTTAGTTTCACTCGAAATGTCCTGTTGAGTACGCGCATAATCGGAATACATTTTCCGCTTTTTAATGGAAGGGTGTATTGGGGTTTCCATTTGGTATATGCCGACAAATTAACAATAATTTGTAGGGAGTTATTGCGTTGAGCTATGGATCGAATCCATGATACAAATTGACCATGTGATTCGTTTATGCGCGTGTCAAACATAACGGTAACACCCCTTGGTGTGCATTTAAGTTGGTTATGTGAGCACCATGGTGACCAGCATGACGTTTCGACCCCACATGGCAAACATAACGAGTTGTCAAGATAGCAATATTTTTTGAGAAAAGACCAATTTTTTCGTAGCATTTTTTTCACTAGTTTGTATGTCCCGTCTGTGTGCAAATAGTTTTTGACTATGTTTTCCCACGAGTTGTGTATTTTGTGGGTTGTGTAAAGCCTGCCACGTTCGCGGATGTCCAGGAAATTCGCGACGACAGTCCAACAATCGTTCATAAATTTTACTTATATAAAGACATATTTATATAAGTAAAATGTCACAAAAATTTTCGGCTGCGGAAACAAAGAAAGGCCAATCCAAGAAATATCCATTTCATAAAAAAGAAAAGTATCAGAAAATATTTCGAAGAAAACCTGTACCAAGACCAAGAAAACCTGTACCAAAAAACGTATTCAAGATTGTAAGACAAATTAATGAAATGTCTAATCCTATGTATGAATGGAAACACTATAAAGGAAATCCGATTGTGCGTGGACGCGCAATCCAGTGGATAAACAAGAATCGTCCAGTGGGTCGCCTTTCTAAACGTCAAATCGTTCTTCTGGTAGCGTTTATATTTGCTGCGTGGAGCGTTTCCACGGTTGAAAGTCAAAACATGGAGGATCTTGTAATCGCCGAAATGCGCCAAGAAGGAGCTTTACCACTCATTGACCAACCAAAGAGAATGTCAAGAAATAGTGAACGAAAACGTTTGTCTAAAAAGCTCGTAGAACAACGAGAAATACGTCTGCCGATGCAATCATTTTTAGAAATGGACAAATGGTTGCAAGCGGCGTTTGGAACATTGTCGACGGACCAACAACGTGTTGAACGTGCCACTGCAGAATGCCGCGATTTATTATCACAAGTGTACGACTTGGTGGACGCTCCGTTAGACGGTGCGAACGACGGCGATATTAAACGCACGTATATGAAACCCATTTTAACGCCTGTTATTCACGACCTTGCTTTACACGCACTGCGGGCCGATTTTCGATTTGTGAACGCTACGTTGAATGATAATTCTGAAAGAATACAACTGGTTCGTGCCAGTAAGATTGTTCGTCAACTGTCGGAAGTTGCTGACATCCCATATTCCGAAAAAGATGCCAAACAGTTGGTTCGTGAAATTCAAAAGAACCCCATCAGTTGGTACAACAACAATGCACCATCATTGACTGGTACAAACATAGAACTTTTCATTCGCGACATTACCAAAAAATATGTTCGACGATCCACAGATTTTCACAAAGCAGCCATCATCGATGCTTCGGTTTCGGGAAAAGCCATTGGGCGGCGTATTCAAAATTTCGGCGAAACTGGCCAACTTTCGGCAACTTTACACGGTACAAATACACAGGCACTCGTCATTGTACAACATTACCAACAATTTTTGAACGAACAATTGTTAAAAACGACCAAACATCAAAATAAAATAAACGCATTACTGGCTCAATCGTTACAGTCGGATCGTACAGATAAAATTGTCCGTGACGTGACGTTGTTGTTCTCCATATACGATTCTGCGGCACAAAGTGCGTTTTATGACGCAGAATCGCGAAAATATAGTACGATGTCAGAAATATTTGTATCCTTTATTCAGAAGGATTTGCGCGAATTGGATGCAAAAAATCGCGGCAAGGAAGAGGGAATGAATTTTTTGAACGATTTGTTGCATGGTTGGGCGCGCGAATTGTTTTTAGGCACGATTGGTATATTGTGGGGTATAAGTCGTTGTCGCCATGGTCATAGTGGAAATGGTGCTTCGGAACCTGTCAAAAAAAAGGTCAAAGGAACTGACAAACGAACAGAGATTGTCCGAAACGAAGAATGTTATCATATTGGAACTAATAACATGTTGTGGATACGCGAGGGTGGCGAATATCGACGCATTTCTAATCACGGACGAAAGGATTCGCATTATACACGCGGTAGACAAACGAAAAAAGTTTCGAGAACAGAAAATGCGAGAGAAGCGGGTACAATAGATGTTAATGGTAATTACAATTAAACGATTCGCCTATTGGCATGTCTGTATTCGAACGACGCCGTTCAGACTATTTTCGGTAGTGTCACTGACTAATGTCGTGTCTTCGGTCCAACCATACCCGAATGTTTCAGAGTGTACCGTTACTGAATTCGATGTATACTACTCCAGAAAAGTCTATGGGAGTGGTCAGTAGAGAAAATCTTTGGAGAGAGTGGTGATGTGTTGCGAACTGTAAAAATGGATTTGTTTGAGAGTGTGGACAGCGTAAACTGAGGGAGTGTGTGTTTTATATGTTCTTGTTGTAAAAATGTCAGTATAAATGCAAACATTGTTATACAAATGAACGATGACGACGAGCTGCTTCCACTAAACTTAGACCCCGACCAAAGTCCAAAAAGAAAAGTTTTAGATTATTTGAAACGCGAAATGCATTTCAGTTACGACCCAATAAAAAAAGAGATCGTTGATAAGTTTTGGACATCCATGTTAAAAGATTTGAAAGATTATAATCATAAACTACACGATTCAAAACCATTTGAAAAAACATGTTACTCTTACTGTTCGCAGAAATGCATTAAAAAATGGGACAGGAACTTCTGGGAATTCAAAATGGTCGGATATCGTAAAAAAATTTATATTTCAGAATACAAATATCCTACAAAAGTCATTTCAGTCATTCTTGTATTCATCGCTGGCATTTTTAAATTGGTACGGGCAAATCAAGATGGAAAAGCATCGTTTTACGGAAACGTAATACAGATATTAACGAGTTTATTGGTGTTGATATTGTTTTACAGGGAAGGTGAACGTGTCATGCTTGTTCCAAATATATGTACAATATTAGTTTCAAGCAGTATTTTATATGGTATCGTTTCGAATGCTGAAAATGGCGAAATTGGAATATAAAAAGGGTTTTATCAAACAAAAAATGCTGTGTATTATCGTACCATACAGAGCAACGACTCAGTCTGAACGTAAAGAGCAACTCGTTAACTTAATATACTCTCTGTCACTTCAACTTCCTTCTGCATATATTTATATTATTGAACAATACGACGACCAACCTTTTAACAGGGGAGCACTGCTAAACATAGGTGTTAAAATCGCAGGATTAACTGATAATGATATAATTTGCTTTCACGATGTTGATTTATTGCCACACCCAGATATTGTTCATGAATATATTATTCCACTGCCTGATAACACAGTTAGACATATTGGTCGTGCTTGGAAACGATATGACACAGATACATATATCGGTGGTATACTGATGATTAGGGTTTGTGATTTCGTGAAAATAAACGGGTATCCAAACGATTTTTGGGGCTGGGGAGGCGAAGACGACGAACTTCGTGATCGTATTAATGACCATGGTATGCACATACAACGTTCTACTGGTACAATCTTAGACCAAGAAAATCTTAACCTTTCTGAAAAAATGATCAAATTAAAACAAACGAAACAAAAATGCCCAGATAAATGGGAACGTCGTGCATGGCACAGAAAACACCCCGGAGTTTTCGGACTCGCACAAGTGTCTGAAAGAATTATTAACGAAGGGTTCGCTTACGGAGAAAAATGCATACATTACAAAGCAGTAATCCAATGAACGATTAAAAGATCGTGTATACATACAAAGAAGAAAATAAATGCTGACTTATTATTTATTTGTATGTTATTGTGCATTCACCATTGTGCATACCGTCGTGAGAACATGTTGTCCCATAAAACTGCATAAATAGTATTTATACGAGTGTAATTTTTTTAATGAAATTGGTTCATATTCTTTGTTTCATTGTTATAACCTTTTGTTGGATATGGATGTTACCCTTACTAATATTAGGTGCTATATGCAGCATTCCACTTGCCATATTAACCCTAACGATTTCTATCATAATTTCACTGACATTGCAATGGTGGTTTCATGGTCAGATTATTCCAAATAATATCCTACGGCGATGGTTCAGTTATTGTCCATGGCATGAGTGGTTCCCATGTAATACCATTAGCATTTCCGAAACGTCTGTCGTCGCAGTACATCCACATGGTGTACTATGTTGTGGCGCATTGGCAGGAATTCACTTCGTTCCCGAATCACAAACGGTGTTTTGTGTTGCCCCGATATTATTTTTTGTTCCCGTATTGGGTTGGTGTGTTCGAGCACTTGGTTGTATACCAGCACGATACGACATCATGCTATTGGCATTACAAAAAGGACATTCTCTCATCGTTGTTCCTGGTGGCGTACCAGAATTAGTCATGACAGAAGTAGGAGATGATTACAAGACATTTGAACGCTCAGGATTCATACGTTTGGCACAAGAAGCACAAGTTCCGATCCAAAGCGTATTCGTCAAAGGAGAGTGTCAAACGTACCATATGTGGAAAGCGCCTTTCCACAACAAACGTGTATATTTGTCGTGGAAATTGAATATTCCGCTTGTTTTTCCATGTTTTCGCGGATGGTATGGGTCATGGTTACCGAAAAGGATACCACTTGTTTTGAAAACACAAAGAATAGAATCCACAACAAAACAAGAATATTATTCCTATTTAAAACGACTCCAACAAGAAACATGAAAACATCAAAAGGACTCTTAGAACTTTTCCGAAAAGAATGCGACAAAAAATGTAATAAATATAAAGTTTTTGCACATCAAATACCATTCGTAGCCATATACAGGTTAAAATACGACGATTGTATGAAAAAATGCGTAGAATCTACCATTGAAGAAGAGAAAAAAAAATTATAAATTATTTATACAATCCACATTTAGTACAATCATAATGACTTCTCCCACTTCTAGCAGACATATCTTTTCTCCACACGTGTGAGCAGTTCGACTGTTTCTCTATGCGTCTTTGATCCAATATTCTTTCCAACCTTCTTAATTCATTTATGTGAAATCGGCAAATCTTACGTATTTTGTTTGAAGACATATCAATGTTCCATGTTGGTTCCATTTGAACTTACACAATTGGGCTATATCAAGTTTCACTTATTATGTTCTTTAGAGCTTTTACACACGTTTGCGCCACCATAATAAATGGTCCATGGTCGTTGTAGCTTGCCATGTACCGTCATGTTGCCAACCAATTGCATGAAGTTCAAATCTAAATAAATCCAAATCATTTTCTTCAGGTGTAAGAGGATTTTCTTGCTTCATTCTTAAACGTTTTTCGGCTTCTTCGGTTTGTTTCATCTCCGCGGCTGTATTTTCTTGTCGTATTTTTTCACATTTTGCATCGAATGCGTTGCACCCGCCCAATATATTAAACGTAGTCATCAAATTGCCAATACACTTCTGGAGGTGCGAATCCTTCTCTCAAGCCTAATAAACGTGCCAAAACTGGTGGGACGTTCGTCAAAGAGGTTGTATCGACGATGATTTTCTCATTGTTTGTACAGAGTATTTGAATGGACATTTTTAGAATAGGTTTTTTTGACCGTTTCTATTTTTTTCCGGACTGTTTCTATTTTTTTCCGACATTGTTCAACATGATGAACCATTTCATAGGTGGACATTATCATAGATTTTCCACAATACAAGCATTTTCGAACGACTGGCATTTTCTTTTATTTCTTTTATACGGAATTATTGAACGTAGTTTTTTGGTCTTCAAATCTTATAAAGATCTACGCGAAGCCAAAAATATTTAGAGGATTACTGAACTGTTTAGAACACCCTTGGCTCGAAATCGTCCCAATGGACAATGCTGACTTTCTCGTCCAGTTGTGCGAGTACCGCCTCGTTTAGTTTTTGAATGTGTGCCCGCTCTCTCTCTTTCCGTTCATGCGACTTTTCCTCTTCTATTTCTTTTTGGCCTTCGTGCGTATCAGGGTTGCCTTCTGCGTACACCGCCGCTTCAGGGAACATCTCTTTAAACGCGGACCATTCGCCTTCGTGCGGACCGCCATTGTCAAACAAATGCCGTATCCAGACGACAAAGCCGTGTTCGGTTCGAGACGGAAGTCCCTTGTATACATAATCCACTTTTTTGTATTCCTCGTCAATCGCCTTCATAATTGAAAATGTTTTCTCAGTTAACTCGTTCAATGCTTTTGAATTGTTCTGTCCATTGAAGTCTAGTTTATCTATTTGACTAAATACTATTTTAATCTCAACTTTGGTGTATTCTCCAAAATCCCCCTTGGCAGCGTCTGCAAACAACATATCGGCACTATTTTTGCCGTACGTTTTATTGACAGTCTCTAAAAACCGTTGAACATCTTCTCTGTCTTCGATGTTGACCTCTTTTGTTCTTTCGTAATACGCTTTCATGGGTAGAAATTGAAAGGCTCTCCAATTTTGTACAATGGCTTGCTGTACAATAAAAAAAGACATTTTTAATTCCATTGGAATAAATTCAAACGCGAGACCGTCAGAATCGATAGCAAATAGACACAACATGCGCTTGCGTTGTTTCATGGGTATATGTTGCAAAGCAAGACCTCGCCACTTCACTACGTGATAGGCTGCCACTAATTTGGATTGCACTTTCTTCGTGTACTCGTCCTCTGGAGAACACCATTCAGGCTCAATGCCCTGTTCTTGCAATTTCTTTTTCCATGTGTTCTGCCGACGCATTTCGTACAGGGGTATGGTGTTTGGGTCAAAAAACCATTCGTGCGGCTTAGTAAAGCGATAATCACGCGATTTGTCATAATATTTACGCGCGAGTAAGAAATCGACAATTTCTGGCGCGGCGTCGACTTGTCTTGCCGTCAACGTGTGTTGACGAAAGGGGCACTCCACGCGGTCATCCTGCAGCATTTTGTGTATCATAATTCGTGCCGTATCGCGGTCTCGAATATTAAGCAATAGCGATTCGAGCGCGGTTTGGTCGACTTTGGGATGAACGTTTTGATTGACGTCCAACTTGTCCGAGTCCATAATAACGTCCAACACCAAGTCATTTCCATTGTCTAATACGTAGAACAATGGGATTCGGATGTCTGGGTGTTGGTTGTAGTTGATGTCGAAACCAGCGGCCAACAATTGTTTGACGCAAGCGACGGCCACCGTCGAATCCAAATTCGTTGCACCAACGTACATCAAAAACTTGGCCAGGTACGCGTCCAGCTCGTAGTCCTTGCCTTTGCGTACGATGTCACATATTTTTGTAATGTAATAGGGGAAAATGGGAAAATATGTCTCTTCGCCACTGTTTTCGACTTCTAGCACATAATAAAAGAAATCAAATGCTACTATAGGACGTAAAAACGAGTTTGGGTCATCCCCTGATTTTGCAAACTTTATAAATTCAGAATGTTCTTTTTTTCCAAATGTATACTCGGGACATTCCTTCCGAAGCAAGTCGTAGATGTCAGCGCCGTCTTGAATGCCGTCTGAAAGGGGGTATTCGCCCGCGTTAGCAAGCATTAATTGGCCAAAATTCGGGGGGATGTACGCGCCGAGGTCTACGAATTGTTTAAAGATTTGGTAGACCTCGCCGTCGGTGTATCCATCGGATAGAGTCCAACGATGTACCAATAGCATGCTAATGACGTCGATGCCCTTAAACCGGCCCCACGTCATTTGGCCGAGTGTTTCGGCAGTTTGTGCCTTCCAATAACCATCATTAAAATCAAGGTCGTCGATATCCGACTCCATGAGTAGTCCAGTGTTTAGTTCTTGCATCATCGCATTCATAATGACGGGAGCTGCTGGTACGTCGGCGGGGGTGATTTCAAGAGGTATCGAAATTTTCGTGACAAACTCTTGCTTCACGCGTATTTTTTGACCATCTGCAAATGTGTACCGTCCTTTTGAGGGTTTTTTTGACAACATACCTGTGATTGGAGGAAGGTCCTCTTGTACAACGGTAATGATATCACCAATACCAAGTACTTCCAAACTACCAGCTACTTGAAATCCATCAAAAGTTTGAAGAAGCCATTCAAAATCGCCGGTAATGTAGCCGTTTTGGATTCGAAAAACTGGAGGATGTACGTTCAAAGGCCACCACAATCCAATATCCGTGGTAGGTAGATGATACGTCCCGCCCCCCAAATCAATGACAACGGAAGTGATTCTCATAAAAAAAAATGCTTTGTCAAACTCCTTCTGGTTATGTACGTGTACGAGAATGTGTGCTTCATCTATATCCGGCAAATCAAACCCATGCTTAATGGCAAAGTCCAAATTGCGTGCTTGAACCTCTGTAATTTTAGATTCGTAATTGTAATTATCAAAGTCACAAATATCGTCCGGGACGTCAAATCTGGTGAGCACGTCCACGTCTACGTTGGCATCCACCAAAAAATCCGCTCGTCGTACAATCCTTTTAATAAAAGTTTCTGCTAAACAAATGTCTTCGCCAAGTAGTTCTCGGTAATCAACGATATTACGAAGAATGTCCCACGAAATCGGGAGATTGACCGATGGGTTTGTTATCTTGTAGCCTCCGTCTATTTGCAAAATATTCTTACTATCTACGCCGGCTTTCCTCGACATGGAAATGTCGTGACCCTCTAAAAAACGCACGTTCCTTTCGATACAAACGTCGACAATTTCGGCGACCTGATACTTTATCGCATTATAAAAAAACCAAGATGCCGCATCTTTTATGTATTGAAGCCGCCACCCAACAAGTGTGGCATCTTCATTGTTTGCAAGTTTGCGTCGTTGTTCGCACAGTTTTTTATCAGTAAAATAGTCAATCAAAAGATTCGCCGATGCTCTTAGTTTTTTAGAAGAGGTGGGCTTGTATTTATTGGCGTGTTTAAGCTTGATGACTGTCGCTAGGTAAGGAATTTCGACTAAATTTGTAACGACCTGAAAAATGTCGGCCTTCAGTTGGTCGAGCAACAGACGCAACATTTCCGTGTGTTGTAGATTAAAATTGTAGAAATCGTCGCCACGGATTTGAACGCCATTGTGCAACAGCAACTTTAACAATTCTAACAGTTGTCTCGACACAACTTTTTCTCTATTCGCAAACATAATGGCAAACGTTAGAGGGGAGAACTCTATCGAACCACCACTGGTGTCCGACTGTACATTTACCAAGTAATGAAGCTCGGTCTGAGTTGAATTAATGGCATTTTCAGATGAGCCTTTGCGTCTTGCAAACAATTCACGGACGCATTTTAAAGCTGTAGGGTCTCCGTATTGACAAAAAGTAATCACTGCATACATGAGTGGGTTCACTGCGCACTCGTTGGCGCCCGTACCACCAATCAGATTTGCGTACGGGACAGTGACAGAAACACGTGTGTCGGTCCGTGCGCCTGCTTGGTACAACGCGGAGACACATTCATGATGCTTCATTCGTATCGCCAACATCAACGGTGTCCACCCCCACTCGTCGGTACAGTTAATAATTGTCAGCTTTATCAAATTTCTTACTGTCAAGTATCGCGTGTCTTGGGCCATTTTGCGAATGCCTTCTGCGTTTCCGTGTTTAGCAAATTCCAATATTTGGAGCTGTTCTTTCGTAATTTTTTCGTATATTGGGGATATTGAGCCGTCAAATATTTGGCCGTCAATATCTGCTAAATGAAATTGACGGAATGTTCCAACTGGTGTGGTGGAATCAGGATAGGACATCGTTGTATACAACAAATAAGTTTATATAGTTATATTTTGTGCACATTGCTTTACGCAATTGTTTTAGGAAATATTCGTTTGCACAGGGCAGAAGTCGCTTTTTTAAATTACTTTATATATATTTATTCTTTTCTAAGTATATAAATGTTACTTTTTGTTTAAAAATGTCCAGAATCCGACGTAATATTATTCGGCGAGATCGCGCATATACATTGTTGACAAAACTTGAATCAGAACTTTCTGAACTTTTGTCCACAGATACGGAATTGAAATTACTGGCAATTTTAAGAGATATACCGTCCAACAAATTTCAGTCAAAATCCTCACCAGAATGGGAAACGTTCGAGTGTGTTTTTAAATCTGCTCATCTGCTAGGAATTGTGAACACTGAAGCCGCCGATGATATGGAACTAACACATTTTCGGCAAGTGTGGAAAACTATTCGGAAAAATAAAACGTCCAAGTTGATAGATTTCTTAAATGTTACACAAAGTTATGTTTAATAGTTCTAATTTAAATTATTGCGAACAATACAACGAACCAAACCTTTGTCTATTATCATATTTGTACATGAGACGTCGCACGCACCATTCTTTAATCAATTCTTCTCCAAACGCAACGTAGTTACGCTGGCCCGACCGTGAACCCTCGTCATAATGTAAATTATGACGATTCTCTAACCACTTGTATGGACTAGGCATACGCAATGAGGATTTATCAACTTTGCTAATTTCGTTCTTAAACTTGTTTTCGAGTTGTGACGTTTCCAGGCGCAAAGATTGAAGCAACGCTTCTACCTCTGAAATCAGTGTTATTTTGGTTCGAATTTCGTTGAGCGTTTGCAAGGCGAAAGCCATTTGTTTATCCGCAATAATCTTTTTACGGTATCGTTTAACATGCTGCCACCATATTTGGATTATTGTTGCGTAGCATGAAAAAGTTTCTTCTGGACGCTCGTATTCGACTGCGCCCGTTTCGGTGTTTTCGTATACGTCGATGTCTAAGGGCAAAATAAATGGTTTGTCTTTAGACCAGTGACTCGCGTAACCGCAACGCACATTTTCATCATACTCGACGCCCCAGCGAATACTCTTAGGATCAATTATATGTAGTATTGGCCTTTTTGGTGCCTTTCGTCCACTAAATTCATACTCATCGTCATGTTCGGGATCTTCGTGGTCAGGATTCAGTTGGTTTGTATGATTATCTAAGTCGGCCTGATTCATTTTGCTGTTCATTATTATTTGCAATAAAAATCTTATGTGTAATATAAGGAACAAATTGACACTATTTATTATGGACAATTCCTACCAATATGTCTGACGATGACGAATGGGCAAACAGTGCGGAAGCACTTGATTTGTACGATTGGCTTAGTAGTGACGAGGTACAGAATTCCACACCGCCAATTGCGCGCTTTAATAAGAAACCAGTGCAATCTGCCAAAGCGTGTGATGAAGTCGGTACATTAGATTTTTGCACTGACAATACTCCAGCGCGTATATTGTCGGCTCTGGAAGATCCGAATTATTTCAAGAAACCTGTCGGATTAATGGGCCTAATAAATTTCTTATTTTCAAAGGACAATAGTGACCATGTTGTCTGGCAATCTTTTAAGCCATACCATGCGAATTTATTGGCTTATCAAATCGCCTCTGGTATTGGTGATGGTTCGATCGCTGACGTGGCGATGGTACGCGAGTGTTATAAAACTATTGTGACAATCATGCAAAACTCGGTTTCGAACGGTGTGTCTGAGTTGAAATTTGGTAATGTGACAACAAAAACGGTGTACCACCAGTGGGTTGCGAAAGAAACGCCTGGAGAAATGGATAATTTTTCTTTAATTTTCAAATTTTTGCGCGAAAATGACACGAGTCGCCAATATTATGGAGTGGGTAAATTACCAATGGAATAGATGTATAAATATGGGATTGTTGGAAAAAATGTCTTATCGTCAAATGTCTACAAAAGTAGTGCGTCCACTGGAGGAATTTAAAAAAGTTGAATGTGAAAAGACAGGCACAATATATTATGAACATCCTATTTCTAAAGAGCACCAATGGACATTAAAATCCACAAAATTAAATAAAAAATGACGTATTTGTTTAAATCTGCTTCTAATTATAATGATTCCTCTTTTAATTTTTTATTTATTTCTGGGGTTTTCCTTTCAATTTCCGTCGGTGGCGATGCGTTATTGGATGATGGGTACTGTACAAGTATCGCCCGCACAAATGGCTGCCATATTTGGAGTTGTCAGTATACCATGGTGTTTGAAACCTTTGTTTGGTTTTATTTCGGATTCCAAACCAATTTTTGGATATCGTCGTAAACCTTATATGATTTTTGCGGCGTATACGTCGTCATTAATGTGGATGATATTGCCTTTCTGTCCGCATGATGAATTTGTGATTACGTTGGTGATGACTCTGTCGTCAGCGGGCATGTGTTTTGCGGATGTGATGGCCGATTCGTTGTTGGTCGAAGCGGCTCGAAAAGAAGGTGATGAAAATAAAGGCCGCATTCAATCATGGTCGTGGATGATGCGTTTTGCTGGTGGATTTTTGGCCTCTATTTTTGGCACACTCGCCTACGAAAAGTTGGGATATGCGCAAGTTTTTCTACTCAATTCGATGGTACCCGTTTTTATTGCCATATTGTCGTGTTTCATTAACGAAACAAAGACCAAAGAAAAGAAAGATTGGCGTAAAACTGGTTCTACGTTGTATACGGCCGTCAAACAACCTGGAATTTACAAACCAGCGTTATTTATTTTTATGATTTGTGTGACACCTGGGTATGGTAGTGTTATGACATTTTTTTACGAACGCAAGTTGGGATTTACTCCAAATGAGTTTGGTGCGCTTGATGTTATGGGATACGTCGTGGCTATTCTCGGTACTTGGATCTACAAAAGATGGCTTACGAAAGTATCGTTTCGAAAAATTTTTGGATGGTCTTTGTTTATTTCTTTCTTGTTAGAAAATACATTGTTTTTTCTAGTGTTTCATACCAACCGCCAAATTGGAATCCCTGATTTTATTTTTGCATTCGTAGAGCGTGTTGTTATTACACTGTTTGGACAATTTATAACAATGCCAATGGTTGTCCTTGGTGCACAATTGTGCCCGCCTGGTGTAGAAGGTTCGTTATACGCGTTATTGATGTCAATAACAAATATAGGCGGTGTCGTTGCCGAAGAGTGGGGTTCTTTGTTGACAAATATGTTTGGAGTGACGGGGACAAATTTTATCAATCTGTGGAAATTAATGTTACTCTGTCATGCGTTTGATTTGATCCCTCTAACGGGATTAAAGTTACTTTCTTTAGAAGATGATTGAATCTATTTATTTTGTAAATGACTCTATTTAGCCATCGGTGCTGCAGTTATTCATGCCACCGAAAAAAAAACGTCGAATACGTGAACATCCACATGTTGAACAATGGATGACAATATCGACATTATCGCAAGATATTGCACGATTAACGAAACAACAACAGCAATACGTAGCTCTCTTGTTACAAATTTCAGAATTAACGCAACATAATCAAAATGTCCCGGACAACCCATGGCCAGGAGCACAAATAGATTTCAAAGACGTCAACGACTATATATTATCATGGTTGGACGATTTTGATGTCAACCAATTGGAGTGCAAGCAACAAAGAGATAATGCATTAACAGACTTGAAAATTTCTGATATATCAGATGATAATGCTTTAAAAAGGTTAGCTGCCGCTTTGACAGAAGCAGAAATTAATTTGAAAATAATGGATAATTTTGCTATCAAATGGAAAAAAATAGTGCGGTTTGAAAAAGGTTCCCTTCGCGAACATACCGAAAAATGGTTAAAACGATGGTTAAAGCAATGGGAATCAACGAATACTAAAAAGTCTCAACGTCTATCAAAGTTTCAAGAGGCATTAATTCTTGTTTCTCAGGAATCTGTGACGAATTCCACTTCCACCAATCCAAACATGTGAAGAATGCTCCCATGAAAATACCACATAGAATAAAATATAAAGATAAAATGTACATGCCAAGCGTTGGTTGTGTTGTAAGAATCGAAAATGAAATTAGCAAAAGAACGCCTGTTAGAAATACGCCTACCGAAATGTAAAGAAATATTTCACGCATTTTCAAGAAACTGTCTTATGTATTTATATCTATTTTCATTTTTTCAAATGCATTTGATATAGTTTTGAGGCTTTCGTAGAACATGTTTTGAAACACCGAATCGTAACTTTTACTGTATGTCGAACAAATCGATAAGGAGCACTGACAACACAGATCCAAACTCGAATAAACCACAAGAAACAAAGAATAGCGATGACGTATTGTAACATAATGAACAACAATTATTTATCTTTATACTCCGTTTCGTTTACGTTTTTTACTTTCTTTCTTCACTTTTGAAGAACCCTTCTCTACCCAATATAGTCCTATTAAGATGGCATCTGCCACATCATCACGTTTACCGATATCTAATGAATTAAACCAAGTTTTGTTTTGGGCAGTAATATCCAACGAAGATATTACGTTCACAGAAGCTTTTTTGTTTTTGGCGTAATTGCCTGTTGAAATATTAAAGTGACAACGGACAGACCTCGGTGAAATTAAATATGATTTCCCCCAGAAAAAGCATTGAAACGCTGTTTGGATAATTTTAAATTTTGCCACCATCTGAATCTCAATGCAAATTATATCTGCAACATCAAACACAGCTTTCGAGGCTGTAATAAAATCGTGCACCAATTGTGGATACTTGGTATGCATCGCCTTTGGTTGGTCTTTGAGCAGATTATACCTACCAAAGCTCTTGAATCTGCACTTGATGGTATCATAGACGGACCATCCTAAGTTTTTGATACCGGGGTCAATCGCAACAATGATCATATTGAAACTTTGTTTCGAAAGTTTATACTATAGAACACAGAATCCCTTTTCCCTATAAAAGGTGTTCACAAATACAAAATGGCAACTGTTCAAAATCCAGATTGGTTGACTTCCAACGAAATGGTCATATGGTTAGCTGACACTAATTTCCCCTACACCACCGTCGACCAGATGCTCAAATATATACGTTTTAAATGGCCAAACGCGTTTGAAAGCGTCGTTCTGCTAGGAGACGATATGCCACAATCTTATGCACACTGGTGGTGTCATTGTCGAGTAAATTACCGCAAAACAAAAGAAGCGCTGCCAAAATATATTAATGAACCTACAGAACGAATATCTAATTATTTAATGTGGTTGGATATGTTGGCCATTGACATATCAATTTTAAAGGATGAAATTCACCATGAAGGAGTTCCAAGACTTTATGGAAACGAAATATTATTCAATAAAGGAGACCCTACAAAAAGACACTCAAGACGAGACACTGTCAAATTTATCGTGGACAAAGGCAAACAAGTGTTTGAAGAAAGGGGTTTTTATAAAGGGTTACAATGGTGGGAAAATCAATGTAAAGTAGTTAATTCTTTGTAGCTTGTTGTAGAGTTATATTTATATCCAGTAAGTGAAGCGCCAGCATAAATCCAGATAAACATCCTATAAAAAATAAGATGGTTAGCAGTAGGACCACTCGCATTTCGCTGTGATTGTTGCACATGACCATTAATGCTACTAATAAAATATAAAAAGAGATGCCAATCGACGACAATAAATTTTCTGCCATGAATACATCTGAAAATGTACCATCTGATAAAACGAGGGCCAAAATACATCCAAGAGCAAAAAAACCCATCACTACCAACCAATAAATTTTGGACACGAACGATTGTAAATCACGTAGTTTCATTAATTCATACACTGTATCTGTTTTCATTTTTCCAGATTCAATATCTGGAGATAACATTGTATCGGATTCATTTGTTCCTACTCCTGCGCGACGTGACATTTTTCATAATTCACAAATTCCTATATACCCAATTCACTGTATATAATTTGGATTTTCACGGTCGTTCAACATTAGACGGTATTTTGACATGTCCAATTCACGTTTCAATATGTTATTGCGAACCATCAATTTATGATATGCCGCCTGCATCGTTCCCAAATGCTTTTCAAGCGTATCACAATGTTTCTTCATTGAATCGGCGTCGTTTTGTGCCTTTGTGTACATGCAACGCATTTTAAGCAAATACGGAAGGATAAAAGCCATAGTTTCTTCCGCTGTGGGCACAGTGGCTCGCATACGTTTGTGCATATATTCCACCTCCTGATCGAAATCTGCCGAACGTTTGTTTCCACTGAAATCTGGTGTTGAAACGCGATAGCGCTTATCGCTGTAGTCGCAATAATCATCGCGCTGTCTTTTCAAGCCAGCTGTGGTATATGGTGTGTCACAAAAGCGTTTGTTTGCAACTAACGTAGGTCCTTCGCGCCGCCGTTTGGACATTTTTCTATTCTATTCAGTAGCTTTATACAAAGTTTAGAATTAGACCAACATATGTGAATTTCAAAATAGAATAGAAATTATAACCAAAAAAATGTTTCGAGTAAAATGTAAATGGTTGGTCGAAGCATGTGGAAACACGAAAAAACAGGCGATAGAGCCCATTTTGTCAGTAAACGGAGACAAATTGAAGGTTACCATATTTCAAAACGGAGGATGTGGTATGCGAGTCAAAACCTGTACCATATCTAAAACAGGTTCAGCAACTTTTAAAATTCCAAATTCCATACGTGCTTTCGTCGCACTACTCGAAGATTTTGATTCCATACAAATGGAAATTAATGAGGAAAAACTCACAATTATCGCAGAGAGACCCAACTCTGCCCTGCAATACCACTTCGCAAACATAGAACACGTTGAAGATAATTTCATCGTGGACGATCCCAAAGACGTTTCTCTAGAAGTTCCCACAGACGAATGGTTAACCTTGTGGAAAACCATGCCACTCAAAGGCGACTTTGTCCTAGGAATTGACAAAACAAGGAGGTCTGTAACGTTCAAACATTCTAAAAGAAGATGGGGTGCGGCTGTCCAAGCCAATGATAAACCAAAACAAACAAAAACGTTTACGGGGGACCCGTTGGTCGCCAAGCGAATCTTTGCCTATTGCAAAGTCGACGATATATTTTCAACACTAACGTTCATGCACTGTGGCGTTTTAAAGTGGCAACAAAACAACACTGTAGTATATTTAGCACCTAATAATGATTAAATTAGGTTTACTTTACGTATCCTCAACGTTTTCTACTTTTTTGTGATTCCATGAGGTATGTATTGTAGGTGGTGAATCGAACTATTTAAACCTTTTTTGTTTATATTCAAATGAGCATTTTACCTATTGTCAAATGGTGTACAAATAAAAATGCAATGGCATTATATACGCGCAGAAATCTCATCAAACATTCTACGGTATTCAGTTTGATAGGAAAGTCAGGTGTAGCAAAGAGTCCGACAGAATATGTTGAACATTCATTTGGAAATTTCATGCATACTTGCAAAAACCCCACTTGTAGGATTCACGGAAGAGAAGTTATTGCCACGGTTGACATGGCACCGGGGGACGAGTTAACGTATGACCCGGAACAAACCAAGTAAGGGTCAAACACTGTGATGTTTTTCGGGTCACTACTTTTGGATGGTTTAAAATTATTAAAAACCCCAACCAACCAAACCATCCCGTCTCACACAAGTGCTTTCAGAAACTCTTCCAAAAGTTCAACCAGCAGCTCCTACAGCAGCTCTTCAGGGGAATCTTTCCGAATCAAACGCAGACGCACGAACTCACCGCTGTCACAACCACCCATTTCGACTCCATAAACAAATACAACCTAAAAAAATACAATCTAAAAAAATAAACACAATTATTTAAATAACTCTTGTTGAACGGATGCGCAAACGGCGTTGATTGCGTATCTGTGGTATCCGGTGGTGGGACTAATACGTTAAAGCATTGAGTTTGAAATGGTGAAAATATGTAGCATCAAAACTTGCCGTAAACGGCACCAAATGGTTTTGAAAACATTTTTGTTTTTTGCCTAATCCTTGTGGAAATCTTGGACTTTCATTATTCATTGGGGTCATGAATGTTTATTTGTTTTTTATTTTTGAACAAGGTTTTTTGTCAAACATGCCGAAAGGTCAGCCCATTTTACGAACGCCCATCAAATACTCAAAGGCATTGGGCAGCTCTTCGGTCAAAAAGACGCACAGACAGTTCAAAAAGACGCACAAACGGTCCAAAAAGAAGCTACCTCCCCGCCTAAAGATTATACCACCGAGACACATCGTAAAGGATATTTGGGCTAGATTGACAACCGAAGAGCTCGTTCAGGCCAAGCAAAAACAATACACCATCACACATGACCAATCGTTTCGAGTACCCTCAACTCACGCGTCAGACAAGACATACGATGTCCTGTGTGATACCGAAGGTGTATGGACGTGCACTTGTCCCGACTTTATTTACAGATCGGCAACGAATCAGGCGCATTATGGGTTCTATTGTAAACACGTGGCGGATTGTATAGATAAAATGTTAGCAACTAAACAATTAAATTATTAGCCAACAAATAATAAAATTAGCATTGATAAAGACTGGGATTAGTCAACAATAATAAAAACAGTTAGCACAATGCTAAAAAAGCACAATGCTAAAAAAGCCAGACCTTTATTTTTTATATTATGTTTTATGTTCTATGTGCATGGGTTCACTTTAATTCCGTTGAGACTGTCGGGAATGCTGAGACTGTCGAGACTGACGGGACTGCTGGGTCTGCTGAGACTGTTGAGACTGACGGGACTGCTGAGACTGCTTTGACTGATGTGACTGCTGAGATTTGATTTTCTTCGTGTCGTTCTATCTCCCAGAGAATATTCAAAACATGTTTGAGGCCAAATTGCACTTGTTTGACCTCTCCTTTTACCGTGTAACAATATGTCCATTTGTCATCGCCAAGACGTTGACGTTTCAGGTTATATTTGCGGTGCAATTGTTTAAACTTGTTCTTAGTAATGGTTCCGAGATGAAGTTTTTTTCCGTTTAAAAATCCTTTAAAAAGCCCTGGTTTTGGACTGTTTTTTTTGGTTTTCTTGGCTGGTGAACCGCGTTTTTTTGCGTTTTTTTTTCGTTTTGTTGCTTTGAGGACCTTTTTTTCTGAGACATCTTCTTTTTCAGAGACCTCATCTCCCGACTCGATAATTACTGTTCGATTTCTTTTTCTTTCTTCGATCATTTTCACTACGATGTCTGCTTCCCAAGTTTCCATGCCGATGGCCAAAAGATGATGGGTTCGGACGTGGTGTATCATTTCCACGCTTGGTAAGCGCAAGCGCTGAAAATACACATGGTATTTATTACCAATGCCACATTCCTCAAGCCATCTCACAACTTTTTGTGCGAGTGGTTCACACGGATTTATTTTTTCGTAAATGTAACGAGCTTGGCCTTGTGGCATGTATTTGGACAACTCGCACAACGTAACACCATTTAAAAGACTGTGATTAGGGAGCTGTAACGTTTCAACAGACGAGAAGAACTCTGGACCGATGCCTACTTTACGTAGGTAGTCTTTTGATTGTTGATCCATTTATTAATGTTGATAAATTTACTATAGAATTCCTTAATAATAGAATTCCTTGAGAAATGAGAAATTCCTTGAAAGGTGTATGAGCGTTTCGACATTATGTATTACTATTATTAATATTTAAATGTACTCTACCTTATTATCTCTATATATAAAACATAAAACATAAAGATTACAGTTCTTGTTGAACAGATTCGCGAATGACATTGAAGGCCTTCGATAACGTTGCATTGTTTTGTATCTCACTTAATAAGTCCTTAGCGTTGTCCCTGATTGTTTCAAGAGACTCCATTCGACTACTGGGTAAAACTACTGACGTAATAAGAACATTTGCAAGTATTGTCAAATCGTCGCTTGTGATATCGGTGGTACACATGGAAATTGGTCGGATGTTAGTATTCAGAAAGATGTGCCAATATGTTATGAATATTCTATTCTTTGAATACACTGTCATATTTATATATATGTCTTTGTTGAACGAGATTTACAAAAAACAATACGAACAATCATTACAAAAGAATAAAAAGAATAAAAAAAAACGTAAACTGGAAGCTATAGAACATATTGACCGTGTTTTAAAGAAATATAAAGATGATATCTTGGGGGCGAGTGGCAATAAACGGCCAAGAATTTCGAGTGAGAACTCTGAAATTTTGGAATTGGAAGAGTCAGATGCATCACCCGAAAGCAAACAACGAATGTTTCCAATAGACGATTTGGAATTCTTTATCTTAAATGCGAACGGCAACTATGTTCCTTGTAAACAATCAGAAAAAGCCAATGCGATTGAAAAAGATGGCATAATCTACAAACAAATTGGAAGGGACTTCAAAAGAACCTTTGCCAGTTTAACCTGCCTGTTTATTCGAATGCGTGAAGGTGTTAAAGCGTATTGGACTCCAACAGCGAGAATTAAAAAAGGTCGGTCAATCGTTCAAATTACGGATGATAATGGTAACAGATTGACTTCGCAAGCCTTGAAATTTGCCAGTCTGGCTTGGGGCAAGTTAACACCAGCGGCCAAGCTCGCCACTGCAGATATGCCCCTGCGAGGTTTTGGTCATGCCTTTCCAGTAGACCATACTGACAACGACAAAACCAACAATGATGTCTCAAACGGTATGATTATGACAAAAGCCGAACACCACGGAAAAACGACTCTGTCGGCCGAAACCAGAGCCAATCGGGC
>Ga0115000_10000419_pt1 | contig 39788 bp, 38 predicted proteins | sample ArcticOcean_MG_C_6_FD_89690 | JGI IMG/M metagenome (GOLD analysis project Ga0115000, IMG submission 89690) | Marine microbial communities from western Arctic Ocean - ArcticOcean_MG_CB8_128 | ecosystem: Environmental > Aquatic > Marine > Oceanic | place: Arctic Ocean: Canada Basin | collected...
ATTAACCAAAGAGAACAACATAAAGGTAACTAACATTTGCAGGAAAAATGGAATGGATGGCCAAATCAGCAAAGTCAGTGGAATAGCTTGGTTGGTTGACCCTAAAATTAAGGCAAAGTGGGAAGTCCAGTTTATATGGCCCTTTACACTTGATTACTGGGTGATAGAAATAGAAGAAAACTATAATTATGCGGTGATTGGAGAACCCGACAGAGAAAACCTATGGATTCTTAGTCGAAAACCTATCATGGAAAAGGAACTACTATCTAGAATAATTAAAAATACCAAAAGCAAGGGTTATGACCTTTCAAATTTAATATTAACCCCTCAAGACCCTATTAATAGCACATGTATGACTCAATGGATTGAAGAAGTAGATAAAAATAAGGGTGCCCCGATTTGCTGAGTCTAGTCTTTATAAAAAGCAAAAAAGCAGTACCAGAACAAAAGTTCCGGTACTGCTTTTAATAAAAACTAAATACTAATAGTAGTATTTACTTAGCAGCAGCAAGTGTAAAATCAGCTTTAACTGCACCGGCCCCAACAGTCACTTCCTGAGTGGTCTCACCAACATAGGGATGCCAAGCAGTTAACTTATATTTTCCAGCAGGAATACCTTCAATCTTAAAAGCTCCATCGCCTCCAGTGATTGCATAATAAGGATTCCAAACAAAACGAGCATCCGCTTCCATGAAATTATGCTGATCACACTGTAGGAAAAAATGCTTATCCTTTTTTTGTTTCAAACGCGCAATATTTTTAGTTACTTCTGCAATATCACCTTGACTCGGCAAAGGCTTATTAAAAAGAGTCTTTCGGCTAGCGCCAGATACTGAATAACCATGAGGATTATGCAAAATATCTGCGTCTTGATTGGTAACCGTTAAAATACCACCCGTCTTTTTTTCAGCTTTAGTAGGCTTTCGAACGGCAAGCACTTTTTGAACAATATCACACATCTTAAAATCATACGCAGCCTTACCAAAATCTCCCCATGGTTTACCACCATCAATTGCTTCAATAAATACTACTGTATCTGTTAATTTTCCACCGGTCGCTACTACCTTAACACGTGGTCGGATACCGCCTTCTTTAGTATCAGGATGTGTTTTACAGAAATCAACATTTTTGCCTTTATTGAGATCTTCCATAATTGGAGCGGGTGCAGCACCTTTAAGAGAAACAACACCGGTTATTGAACCAGCGCCTGCAGTTCCTGCTACATAACCTTTCTTTTTAGCCGCAAAACTTGTACCCGCCAAAGAAATTGATACTAATAAAACTAATATTGCTAATAAAACTTTTTTCATCTCCCAGTTTCCTCCTAAAGTTTAACAATGGAATCAATATTTAATTAAAATAACAAAATGAAACAATTTTACTCAAAAACAACTAATGTAAAGCATAATACTGAGAAGTCTAACATAATTTCAATAAAAACTAAAAACAGGGGAACCCCAAAGAGTTCCCCTGAAAATTTAAATGTAAAAGCTATCAAAGATTAACTTATTTCATTGATAACACGTCATCACCCGCTCCCGTAGAAGCTGTCTTCCCAGTTTTTGGAGTCACGCCACCCAGTGGAAGAATCGAACGTTCACCTGCAGGTAACACTTTAAAGTAACCCCATTGGCCTGCCTGCTGATAAGGTGTTCTTGCATTCAGCCACAGATAAGTACCTGGGTTACTGTAGGTGCCGCCGGCATTGATAAATGCCTGAATATATTCACCTCCACCAAATTGCTCAACATCAATCATATCCGAACCCACTTGATTAAGATGCCGACGCCACTGGTGACCATCAAGATTAAACATCTGGTTCTGCTCATTATGAGCTCCAAAAATATTAATCATGACTCGATCTCCCGCATGAGCCTTTAAAACTGGAGTTGCAGGATCTTGATCTGCTACAACACAAGCGGTAAACATGTTACCTAGCTCACAACCCTCGTCTTCACGATAAGTCCAAGGCTCAAGCCTATAATTAACCCCAGTCAAACCCGCAACATTTTGCAGGTAAGGCATGAATGAAGTTCCCAGGATATTATCTTCATCTTGAAAATATAACGCAAAGTCACGGTAGTTTTCAAGATCACGGTTCTCTGGGTAAGACTTATCAATGATAACATCAGCTTTCCAGGAGTTACCCATGGTGATATCTTTTCCTGTTTCAGGATCACGATACACCGAACCCTTAGGGCCAATAATTATTCCACCGTACATACCATCTCGAATATCTCTAACATCTCCAAAGTTCCAAAGTAGAGCCCCGTTGATGTTGAAATCATGGTGTGCAAAGAAGGTGTAAACCTTAGACTTGCCAGGTTTGACCGTCTGATCCCCAGGGTTATTACCTACATTAATTCCCTGCGAATCTAATGGATCAAATGCGATGTTATTGGCATGAATAGAGGCATTGCCCTTCTTCAAGCGATTGGTCAACTTAACCTTGATACACTCACCAATATTGGCACGTAAAGTCAACGGATGAGGGCGTTTACCATCTACCGCCGCCTTCGCCATTTCTCCTTCAAGTGCGAAGATCTTGGCACTTGCATTCGCCAGAATGAGCTTCCTCTCAAAATCAACCTCTATCTCATCCTCTGCATTGGGATTAAATTTCAAAGTGGTATCAATCGCCACCACATTAAAATTTTTCACCGGAGCACCCTTTGGACAAATTTGTTTAGAGGATGTTCTAGGCTTCTTGTTGTTGGGAAGTGCCTTGAGATCTTTCTGCAATTTATCGTGAACTCGGATAATCCCCCAACTACCTTCAGAAAGTTTCGATGTGCGACCATTGTAATAAAGATAATCGCCAGCCATCTCTTGGTATCCTCCTGCAGTAGTCGCAAGGTCATACCGTTCCGCGATTCCAATATGGATAGTATTAGTTACCCTAGAGTTCCCATCATAACGCTCAGGTCTATAACCATGACCAGAAACAACAAATGTATGAGTCTCATTCTGCATTCCTGAAAGGAGACGGAACAGAATAGAGTCACCTATATAAGCACGTAGCATAGGTGTTGCCGGATCTCCGTGTACCTTGCTACTAAACACGTTAGATGCATCGGGATTAGACTGCAGCCGCGCAGTAAGTGATGCACTTCGAAAGTTAAAAGCTCCTCCTGTAGTGTGCGTTCCACCATTCAGATGAGGGAAGGCAACGTCCTGCATAGTTTTTGGCATTTGGAAGGAAATTGACTGTCCCGCTGCTATAGCATTTTCACGAGTAAGCCCCGGAGGGTTACCCGCTGTAACCAACTGTGCAGTATGAGGAACAGTATCACTTACCTGTGCGACCAGTTCCCGAAAACTACCAGTTCTATTATATGCAACCGGTTCGGTACCATGAATATCAGCCACAGCACCACTTCGAATCAATTCACCTGTCTGTGGATCGTGGTAAGTTGATCCCCATGGCTCAACAATTGTGGAACCAATACCACCATGTGGCCATGTAGTTGCACCAAAAGCATGGTCATGCCAGAAGACAAGCCCCAAATCAACGTCAACCCACCAACGGTAACGGACATATTCAGTACTAACATATTGTCCTGCCTTATGGTCGTGAGTCATTGCTTCAGAAAAAGTAATCTTATACTTAAAATCTTTTGCAAATCCCTTATTTGGATCAGGATCTATCGACGTAATCCACCGAGCGTCTTTCCCATTAGGCACTTCAATACCTACAATGATATCCGCACCAACATGATAAGGTGTCGCATCATGGGCCATCTCAATTTCCACCGATGTATCACCAGCCTTTGTATCCTTCAACAATTTAGCATTCATCGGAACAGGCATTCCTACATGGTGCCCATCCTTCATTTTCTTATCAAATTGCTTATAAGACCGCATTGATTGATCATAAGAAAACCCAGTAATTACCCCGTCTGATGCTTGATTATCAAACTGAAAAAAATGCGGATGAATATTAATTTTCGACATCTGAAAGTTTGTAAAATCATCATCATCCCACTCACTGGTTAACAAAACATCAACACAGTCATAAACATTAGCACGAATGACTAGAGGAACGGCTTTCACTGGATCAGCTTTCTTCTCAGCCATTTCTTCATCGATTACATAAATAAGACCATACTTATCGATAACGGGTGGAGTCGTTCCAACCGCATCTGAAAGCTGAATCGGTGTATTGATGAAATGCAGATTGTACTGTTTTCTACCTGCACCTGCTGGACATAGACTCCAACGTCCCTGCTCACCAGGTTTGGCACCACCTGTATTTTCCATATCTGGACCACTTCGAGAGCTACCAGATTCTGTCTTAGTAATAACCCCTGGATCGGTATGCATACGGAACGGCTCCAGCCAAGGAGCACCACCATGGTTACGCGCAAAAGGAACCCGCTTCCCAAAGTGAGGTGTGTGATGAGGCCACGCCAACTTACCAGTCAGAGGGCTGAATTGGATTGGGTGCCTCTTCCCTGGATGTGGCGCCATAAATTTCGGGTTTTTATCGGTTGACTCTCTCTCGGATAAAACCTGTGTGCCTTTCCAGTCATAGTCCCAAACTGATCCATCATAAGCTAAAATCTGACCCTTTTCGTCGTCAGTATGTCCTGGGCGCCCCTGAGGCGGTAACATGTACTTGACCCAGTCTTTAATATTTACAACTCTATCTTCTTTAGTCCAATCACTCTTTCCCGTCTTAACGATATTAAATTTGGTTCCGAACCAATCCATAGTTTTCCCATCAATTTTGTCGGAACTAACTCCCTTGGGTATTCTGCCTGTTCGATCTGGAAGTTCCGCCAAGGGACGCATGATATCGGTACTACCAAAAGGATAGTTTCCATATTGCAGAGTATTGTATACTCTCCAGTAACCCCACATACCTGCAACATAGTGATGTGCCACATGACAATGGAACAAAAAGTCTCCCGCCAAACGCTGGCATAATCCAGACCCACACTCAGTTTCTAAATCTATTGTTTCAGAAGGTCCGATTACTGCTACATCAACTCTATCCGATGTGGTGCGAACCACTGGGTACTTGACAGGACCATCATATGCAGCTTGAGTCAGATTCGTTAAATTACCTATACTTTGTGGAGCTCGTGTCCAACGAATTGTGCCACCATGAGGATGATGCGAGTGAAACACTTCCCCGCCACCATGCACAAGTCGAAATTTAGCTGGATCCCCGAGGTAAGAACGTGGAATCGTCGTTGGTGCATCACCAAATGTGTAAGAGCTATAAGCTAAAGACTCGTCTTCGAAATGAAACCTTTTTTCCTGCTGTGCTAAATTATTAATCCCAAATGGCTCTGAGCGAAAATTTATAGCACGAGCTGATGGCCGATAAGCATCAGTCTGCGGGTCACGCTGAGGAATCATTTCACCAAAACGGTTGAGCGGACGAAATGACTCATCTCCAACCTCATGATATATGATTGTAAATTCTCGAAAATCTCTTTCATCATCATTAACAATCATGGCTTCCCAGCCACTTCTCATTGGCTTTGAGTCCCAGGGGTCAAGATACTTTGAACCTTTCGGCTCAACAATAAATACACCAGTTAATCCAAGCGAGGAAGGATCTCGACCAGCATGACTCTGAATCATATGACTTCCTTCCTGCTCATCGATTGGGATCATCCACTCGAATGTTTGCGACTCACCAGCTACTGTTATACCGCCGGCAGAAGCTGCTGTTGCAGGTAATCCTGAGGAACTAATTATCATCGCCGATCCATTAATCTGAAAACCTGCATCCTCGTCTTCTAACTCATTGGTAAAAACAACCCGAACACAATCTCCTTGATTGGCTCGAATAACTAACGGTTGAATGACATCTCCCTGTAACCCGTTAGACACAGCACCTGGGTCCAACTCATCCTCTCGAGCAACTTCATTTTTCTTTTCCTCTGCTCTGAGTTTTGGAATATCTTCTTTTAGTACATAGGTATATCCAGGATAGTAGTCGCCCCATTGATTCAATGTTATTTCAACATTAACGGCATTAACATTATATTTTTTAACAGGGGCGTTACTTGGGCAATGGGCACCTCTAAAAACTTTAGCTGCCGCTTCAGTTGGTCCAAGTAAGTAACTTTGTTGTAATTGATGTGCTGACCAGGAGTCGTGAAAACCACCACCCGATGATGCCGGAGATGCATGTTCTTTGATTTTATCTTGCAGTCGCCCCATCAATTTCATAAATGTTTGATCTAAGCGGTCCTGGCGACCTTCCATGCCGCTCATCATATCTTCATAATCAATTTGGGTTTCAAGCTTATTTAACCAGGCTGGACGATCATGCGCTTTCTTGTCCTGGTGATCAGATGCAGCAGCGGCGCTCGTTACTAGCCCAAAACTAAGAACTAAACTTAGAATCACAAGCGAATACCACAACTTCAAATCTTTAGCGACGCAACGTAACATGTTGTTCCTCCATTAAATATTGGTCAAAAAAATTCTGTATAAAAAGTAACAATAACGTACTCAAACTTATCAAAAAACCTAAGTCGATTTTGACTGGTGAATCTAACATTATTTTAGCTGCCTGCACAAGTACCAACTTACATGTTTTTTAACTAATGCTATATGATTTTTTTTTTCACCCCTAAGAATCAACAAATGCATTTCACTTTCACCAAAAAAAAATCCAAAACACCTTTAAATTCAATAATGCCTGAGACAAGTCTGCCATTCATCGACTTAATAAACCTCCTCACCTCTAACCCATTTTTTTCTGCAGAAGAACCAGAGTCAACCATCGAAACAGAAACTCCATTGCCATTTTTCACCTCTTCTACTTCGATATCCTTAAAGAAATCATTTACTATCCAACTGTAAATTTTTGACTATTTTTTTCGGTTTGATTTTTTTATCATCTAACTTCACAGTAAAGGTTTCCTTCTTTCCATCTCGAAGGATACTGATATTCACCATTTGCCCAGGCGAAAAAGCCGCTATCAATCTAATCAGTCTACCTGGTGTGTCAACATCGGTCCCTCCAATTTTTAAAATCACATCACCCTTACGGAGCCCTGCTCTATAGGCAGGATCACCTTCAAAAGCCGAGTTAACCCAAACACCTTTACCTGCTTTTCCTTTTACCTGTCGGGCGATTTCATTGGTCACCAATTCAACTCCAACCCCAAGCCAACCTCGTCGAACCTCTCCAAATGCAAGTAACTCATCTACCACCTTGCGTACAACATTAGATGGAATAGCAAACCCGATACTCTGTGCATAGTTAATAATTGCGGTATTAATCCCAATCACATCACCTTTAATATTTAATAGTGGGCCGCCACTATTCCCTGGGTTAATCGATGCGTCTGTTTGAATAAAATCCTCATAGCGAGAAAGATTGACATTCTCTCTATTTAATCCACTGATGATTCCAAAGGTTAACGTATCGTTTAGCCCGTATGGGTTACCCACTGCTAACACTAATTGCCCGACCTTAAGTTTAGAAGAATCACCAAGGACAGCAACCGACAAAGGTTTTTCAGAATCAATCTGAACTACGGCTATATCAGTATCTTCATCCGTTCCCAAAACCGTACCAATTTTTTCCTCTCCACCAAGCAAGGTAACCTTTACTTTTCCCGATCCTCTAACAACATGATTGTTAGTAACAATGATACCTCTTCCGTCAATAATAACTCCAGAACCTGCGCTAGCTGGCATTCCAGAATGATCTCCTTGACGACGTACCGATGGAGAAGGAGCAATATAAGGAGAAAGGCTAACTACTGAAGGGCGAACCTTATCGGCAAGTGACACTAAAGCATCTTCTAAATCGGCTAAAAGGGCCGGTCCTGTTGAACTCGCGTAAACTTGACTGGAGGAAACCATAATAGAACAAACAACCATCAACGACGGAAGTAAAAAAATATCTTTTATTGATAAGTATTTCATTTAAATAAATTTTGACACGCTAATTAACAAAAAATAATAGCTACCGCGGTGTTAAAACTCAGTATAAGAGAATACACGCATTAGCTTGATAAGCTTATACACCTATTTTTTTTAATATCGTAAATAAGTAAGACGCTATAAACCGTGCTCTCTAGCTTAGCCAGTTTTTTTAATAAAACTAATACTTCCTATAACATTATCATGATTTCCTTTTTACTTACAAATGTAGTAAAAATGAGTAATGAATTTAAATAACTTTGAATCAAAGTCGGCTCAGGAAATTTTGCAATGGACCATCAGCACATATGGTAAAAAAGCGGGGCTCGCTTCTAGCTTTGGCATGGAGGATATGATCCTGATTGATTTATTATCAAAGCTAGAGGGCGAAGTAACAATATTCACTCTTGATACAGGGCGTTTACATGAAGAAACTTACGAAGTTATGGAACGCGCGCGATCCAAATATGGAATTACTATAACAGCTTATTTTCCAGATAAAACTGGCATCGAAATTCTCCAGAAGAGCAAAGGTTTCTTCTCTTTTCGAGAAAGCATCGAAAACAGAAAGGAGTGCTGCACTATTCGCAAAATAGACCCTCTAAACCGAGCACTTTCTAGATTGGATGCATGGATTACTGGCCTTCGCCGAGACCAAGGATTAACCCGCGTCGACGTTAAAAAAGTTGCTGAAGATGAAAACCATAATACCATGATTAAAATTAATCCGCTTGCAGACTGGTCACTAGCTATGGTGGAAGAATATATAAAAACCAATGATGTCCCGATCAATGCTTTGCATAAAAAAAATTACCCAAGTATCGGTTGCGCTCCTTGTACTCGTTCAGTTGACAAAGGAGAAGATATTAGGTCTGGGAGATGGTGGTGGGAAAATGCCGAACACAAAGAGTGCGGCCTCCACCCAAAAAATTAATCACAATACAAAACCATAATCTTTATGTTATTGGCCAATTTATTAGGCTTAACAAGAAAACATATCTCCTACACAATCGCATTACCCCTTAAAAAATATATTAAAAATGAACTCTGAAAACCTGATTGAGACGACACGACTTTATGTGGAACAAAAGATGGCCGGTGATGGCTCGGGCCATGATTGGTGGCATATCTACCGAGTTTGGTCTATATCAAAAAAATTAGCCCAAGAAGAAGGTGCCGATCAAACGACCACAGAGCTTGCAGCCTTACTACATGATATTGCGGACTGGAAGTTTAATGACGGCGACGAAACAGCTGGACCCAAGAAAGCAGCTGATTGGTTATCTAAAAATAATGCTGACATAAAGTTAATCGAACAGGTATGTGAAATTATTTCAACACTATCATATAAAGGCGCCGGAGTAGCGACGCCCATGAAAACGATTGAAGGCCAAGTTGTGCAAGATGCTGACCGATTAGATGCCATTGGAGCGTTGGGGATCGCACGTACATTTGCATATGGTGGAAATAAAAACCGAATAATCTACCACCCAGATGAACCTCCGGTCATGCATGAAAGCTTTGAGCATTACAAGTCTAACAAGGGGCACACGGTTAACCACTTTTACGAAAAACTTTTACTACTCAAAGATAGAATGAATACTCAATCAGCTAAAAATATTGCGGAACAAAGGCACCAGTTCATGCAAGACTATCTAAATCAATTCTTAAAAGAATGGAATGGAGATGCCTAATGTTATTCAACAAGCAGCAGGCTTACTAAAACAAGCGAAACGAGTTTTATTTCTTACAAGCGCAGGAATGAGCGCAGACTCAAAGATTCCAACTTTCAGAGATAAAGATGGCTACTGGAAAAACTTCCCTCCATTTAAAGAAAAAAATCTTCAGGCTCAAGATTTGGCTAGTCCTTGGGCATTTCGTAATGAGCTCCCCCATGCATGGGCGTTTTATGAATGGAGACGACAAAATGCCTATGAAAATTCCCCCCACGAAGGATACAAAATCATCAACCATTGGATGGAGAATCTCTTAAAAGAAGGGTTTATCCACACCACCAACACTGATGGTTATCACCTGCGATCAGGATGCCAAACCGATAAAATACTAGAAGTGCATGGATCTATGTGGCGACTACAGTGCCTTGATGCTTGCTCTTATAGCTTTTGGGAAGAAAGAACTGTTCCCCTTTGCACTTTAGATAGAAAATCTATGAAAGCTTCCAACTATCCAACCTGTGTAAAGTGTCACGGTATTGCCCGACCTCACATTCTTATGTTTGGAGATGGAGAATATGCAGGACATCCCGAGCAAGAAACAAACTTTCGTGACTTCATAAAAAAGGAAGTCGACTTGGTCTTTCTAGTGGGTAGTTCAGGGTCGGTTCCAACCAATGATTACATTGCACTAGACTTAAAAAATAGAGGCGCGAAAGTAATCAATATAAATCCAGACCCATCAACCAACGATATAGCTCAATCGGAAACCTTTATTCCACTTAAAAGTAGAGAAACTTTTATTCAAATTAATGACTTGGTTAACTCTACTTAACAACAACCTCTCACTGCATCCAAGCACCAATTAAATATTTCTATCCAAATAAAAATATAGTACTATTTAATAAAACCTTAATATTTAAATACTTCATCCAACAAAAGTGCTTGGTGCACTATGGGTATATATGAAATTATTTTTAACAATTATTATACTATTTTTTTTAAGTACCCTTCCTGCTCATGCCGGTTGTAAAAAATCAGAAATCTGCTCTATGCTTGGAAAAATGGACCATTTTTCTATCCTAAACAAATGCCCTAACTCAGGCCCATTATTGGCAGAGTGCAAAAAAGTAAAGGAAACAACCATTGAAGATTTATTGCCAGCTGAGTTCATTGACAATGGGGATGGTACTGTTACCGATACAGTTAACAACTTATTGTGGATGAAAAAGGGCGAGCTCGATGAGAAAGGGAACCTTACTAAAGTAAAACTAAAAATAGCGAAAAAAATAGCTGCCGCCTCTAGTCATGCAGGTCGCACAAATTGGCGTATCCCTTCCCTTGTGGAAATAAAAACATTATTTGCTCCAAAACGAGTTATTAATGCCGGAGGAAAAAAATCATGGATCAATCAAATTTTTGATGATGGCGTTGGACATTACTATTGGTCTAGCACTACCTGCGACCAAGTCTCGGTAATTAAAGATCGTTATCAAAAAAAGATTTGTCAACAAGGCGAGTCAGCAGCCTGGCTTGTTCATTTCAACATCAATGCAATATTCTGGCACCATAAGATTGAGGATTATCATGTCTGGCTGGTAGCAGATTTTAAATAGCATAGGCACTTAAAGCTAATCTTTAATTTGCACTTTAAAATTGCACAACACAAGTTACCCTTTCCTAGGCAAAACTAAAATTAAAAATAATCATAGATAAAGTACCTCCGTTAACAATGGGTATACAAAACATTTTATTGAGCATTTTCGAACTACCATTTTCAATGATTCTCTGTACCTCAAGTAAATTAATACAATTGCAAAGAAACCATCATAACTTTTAACTCGTGATTAAAAATTTCTACGACGACATAAAGAGAGGATCATACTATGACATTGGAAGGTGAAATCACTGAAGTCACAAGTCCACCAAACAAAACTGATAGGCAAAGGTCTATCACTATCTGGATTCCAACGACAGAAGAGCATATTGAAATGACTTTCCAGATTGAAGACTTTAAAAATTCAGGGCTTGTTGAAGGCGATCAAATTTCTATAAAAGTTGAAAAAAAATTTGATATCGATGCCATGGCACAGGATCTTTTTAAAGGGAAAATATAAACCTTTGTTTACAATATGCAATCCATTAGCTACTAACTTAATTCCCCACTGCCATGATAAAATATTCAAAATATTGTTTACCTTGCTGACTCATACATGAGGGAAATGAAAAACCTGAAACAATTAGGTGAATTTGGGCTAATTGAACATCTTAGCTCTAAATTTAATACTTATTCAAAACGAGTAAAAAAAGGAATCGGGGATGACTGCGCGGTCTTTTCTACTCTGTCAAATACTTCACAACTCATATCAACAGATGCCCTCATTGAATCAATACATTTCGATTTAAAAACGATTTCTCCAAAACAGCTTGGATTTAAAGCAATGTCTGTCAATATAAGCGATATAGCCGCAATGGGAGGAACTCCCTACCTTGCAGTTATTTCATTAGGACTTCCAAAAACTACTTCTATTAAATTCATTGATAAACTCTATTCAGGGCTAAAAAAAAGCTGTGATTTATATAATATTCAATTAGTAGGCGGAGATACTATTGCATCCCCTAAGCATTTATTTATAAATATATGCATATTGGGAGAAGCTGTCAAAAATAGAGTCTTTTATCGGAAAGGGGCAAGGCCAGGAGATCAAATCTTTGTTACTGGAAATCTAGGCGACTCTGCTATGGGACTCAAACTACTTAGATCCAAAAATAAAAGCTTTGCATCAAAAAAGCACAGCGATACGCTTGTAAAGAAACATCTGGAACCGACACCTCGAATAAAAGAAGCTCGTCTTCTAGCTAAATCAAATGTAAAAGTTACATCAATGATTGATATAAGTGACGGACTTGAGCAGGACTTGGCTCACCTTTGCACCACAGAAAAAATTGGAGCTACCCTTTACGAAAAAAACCTTCCATTTTCTGAAGCCTTACGCAATGCATGCCTAGAGAAAGAATATAACCCAACAGATTGGATTTTACAGGGAGGGGAGGATTATGAATTGCTATTTACAATAACACCAAGAGATGTTAAAAAATTAAATAGACTATTTACAAAAACTGACATACCGATTTCACATATCGGAGAAATCACTAATATCCCCAAAAAGATACAGCTTAAAAAGAAAACTGGTAAGACCATTTTTCTTAAGATGACAAAAGGGTTCGATCACTTCAAGCCAAATAAAAGGAGCTGAACTTGTCTTCTAAAGTAGCATCTACCTACTAAATAATTAAAAATCACCTATTTGACCATATTCGGAGCTAATTGAAGTTTTGGAAGAATCTATATTACCTCGCATCTTAACATTAACCTTACTTCTCGTTTTGTCTGCTTTTTTTTCGGCCTGTGAAGCGGCATTCTTTTCTTTAACATCATTTCAACTAAAAGAACTAAAAGAAAAAAAAGGTCGCTGGGGACTTATAGCCAATAACTTAATAGAAAAGCCTAGGGAACTACTTATTACAATTTACATTGGTAATGAACTTGTAAATATTAGCGTATCGGTTATTACCACTTCAATTTTTATAACGGAATTTGGTAATCTAGGAATCGGCATAGCTATAGGTGTTAGCACCTTCCTTCTTTTAGTATTTGGCGAAATAATTCCAAAGTCACTTTCCCTACAGTTTCCTCAAACTTATGCCCTTTCCGCCTCTTACCCCCTAAGGTTATTTGCTTTGATTGTTCAGCCAGTTCAGATACTTCTGACATCTTTAGCAGAAAATTTTATCTCATTAATGGGAATTTCTTTGCGGAAAAACAAAGAAACCACCATCACCGATGACGAATTTAGGACAATGGTACAAATGAGTGAAGGAGAGGGCGTGATCGATTCAGAAGAAAGCGAATTAATACATAATGTCATTGAATTTGGAGAAACAACGGTATTGGAAATCATGACTCCTAAGGTGGATATGTTTACATTATCTATAGATGATAAAATGGAAGACATATTGCCAAGAATTATAGAAAATTTTTATGCACGTGTTCCAGTATTCAACAAAGACGAAGAAAATTTTGCAGGAATTCTCTTTACTAAAGACCTTACTCGTCTAAAGCATATACCACCCGAAAAATTTAGCCTCAAGAGCATACTACGACCGTTTCTCTCCGTTCCTCAAACAAAAAAGATCAAGGAACTTCTGCAAGAGTTTAAAAAAACAAAACGCCATATGGCGGTAGTTCTCGATGAATATGGCAGCGTTTGTGGTTTGGTCACATTAGAAGATATTCTCGAAGAATTGGTAGGCGAGATTGATAGCGAGATGCGCATGGAAGAAAAGTCTCTGGCTCAAATTAATGAAAATAGTTTTCGGGTTTTAGCGACCTATCCAGTCACTGAATTTAATGAATACTTCAAATCACAGTTAGCTGAAGATGGTTATGAAACAGTCGGCGGACTAGTATTCGGACTGTTTGGCAGAATACCCCGCTCAGGAGAAGCGATCGCTCACGAAAAATTCAAATTTAGAATCGAAAAAATGAAAGGTGCTCGAATACTAAGTCTTCACCTTACCGTCGTAAACACGGACTCCAACGGTAATAAGCAGAAAAAAGAGGAGAAAGCTTAATGGAACTCTCAACCACGTTAACTTTTATTTGTATTTTTATTATTATGGAAGCTTTTTTTTCCGGATCAGAAATCGGGATGATAGCTATCAACCGAATAAAAATGAAGCAAAAAGCTGACGAGGGAAATTCTTCTGCTGAAAGAGTTCTTAATTTACTAAATACACCGGAAAAGTTGTTCGCCACTACCTCCCTGGGAACAAACCTAGCTGTTGTTTCAAGTACATCTATTTTTACAGCCTATATGGTTACTCGTATGGGAAGTCAGGGCGAACTGTTAGCAATGATTATTCTTTCTCCTATAATTTTATTCTGGGGAGAAATCGTCCCAAAGATGATCCTGCAAAATCGTGCAGACACAATTATGCCATTCTTTATTTGGCCACTTGAAATGAGCCTAAGGGTGCTCTCCCCAATTATCATTTTCTTCACAAGTATCTCCAGTTTTATCACTAATAAATTGTTTCGATTGACACAGGAAAACAAAAAAACATTCAGCCGTGATCAAATACTTCAAGTCTTAAGTTTGGATTCACAAACAATAGAATTGGATGCGACAGAGAGAACTATGATTCACAAAATTTTTAATTTCGGAGATATCACTGTGGATCAGTGCATGGTGCCACTCGTTCAACTAACCGCCATTAGAGACGATTCAACCCTAGAAGAGGCACATCAACTTGCAGTGGATACTGGGTTTTCCAGATTCCCCGTATTTCACGAAAGAATGCATAATATAATTGGAATCCTAAATACCTTCGACTTATTAAATCAACCAATAGAAAAAGCGCCTCTGACCCACCTTGTGCGACCGGCTCATTATATCCCCTCAAATAAAAAAATTGATGACCTTCTAAAGGAACTACAAAAACGAGGTCTGCATATGGGAGTTGTTGTAGATGAGTATGGTGGTTGCATTGGGCTTACAACAGTTGAAGACCTACTAGAAGAAATCGTAGGAGAAATCGAAGATGAATATGATAAGTCAGAAAAAAAATTTAAACCCTATCCAGGCGGTGGGTTTATTATTGATGGAGAAATGGAAATAGATGCAATTAATGAAACTATTAAACTCAATCTACCAACAGGAGATTATGAAACGCTGGCAGGATTAATTATAGATCGTTTGGAAACAATACCCCTGGCCGGTGAACAATTAATCCTCAATGACATTCGACTAACAGTTAAAGAAACAAGTCGACGTAAAATTCAATCCGTCATTGCCATAAGAATTATACAAAGCAAAAAAACAAACCTTGCATTAATAGACAAAGAAAACAATAGCCCTTAAATATTTCGATCTTTTTCTAATTCTTTATAAGCTTCCATAATTTCCAAAAAATTGAGGTGAGCTTCCTGAGCTTGAACTTCTCCAAGGTGCGCTCTTCTATCAGGGTGGTATTCCATGGCCATTTGAAGATAAGCTTTTCTTATTTCTTCATTTGAAGCATCAGAGTGTATTCCTAACCGAGTATAAGGCGTTTTTAAAGTAGAAAGACGATACTTGTTTCGAATTAGATCATGTTGCTTATAAGATAATTTGAGGTATTTAGACAACTGATTTAATTCTCTCTGCACATTCTCCGTTAATTCTCCTTCCACTAAAGCAACCTGATACCCTAATGCAAGTAATAAGGAGTTATAATGATTGTGACAGGTATTACAATATTGACTAACAATAGGACCAAGGTCGGGTTTAATTTTTTGCGTTTCATCAATCACGTTGTCCACAAAACCAAGTTCAGAGACTGAGTAACTAAGATTTTTTTGAAAAAAATGTTTTATAACAATTCTAGAGCGAGGTTTAACGGGACCTAGCACCATCGATATTTTTGTCATAACAACAGCGACACAAGTCACAAAAACTCCTTGATCACCTAAGCCAGGAAGGTTTTTCCGAATTTTATGCTGGAGTTTCTTTGTCACAACATGCTGTAAGGCTGCACCAATAACTGCTCCCATAGGCCCACCCCGCAAAAATCCCATTCCCGCTCCCATAATCCAAGCCATTAAACCATTACCTTAAAATTTAGTTGGAATGTTGAAGTAAAAATATTTATGCAAGTGACTTGTGATAAAATATTTCATGTTTTAATAATACGCTGGATGTCATATAACGATATAAATGTTAAAAAATATTTTTGTATTATCTTACCCTAAGCTGAGGCTAAAAAATTCAGTATGATCAAGCATATCGTAATGTTCAAATTATTGGATAAAAATAAAATAAATATAGAAAAAGCAGTAAATGCGCTAAAAAGCCTTAAAGGAAACATTGATTTTCTTCGTTCTGTTGAGATTGGAGTCGACATAACAGAATCTGATAGAAGCTACGACATTATACTGACCACCGAGTTTGATAATCAAGAAGATCTAAATAAATATGGCCCACACCCTAACCACCTACCAGTAGTAAAAATCATAAAGTCGCTTTGCTCAGGGTCTATCGTCGTTGATTATGAAATACCAAAACACTAAAATACATACAAATTTAAATATATATTCCTTACAAATCGATCAAACATTTGATTTTAGGCCACAAAACTGATACTACATCAAACCAATTAAATAAATGCTTGAATTTTTAAATTTGAAATGGTAAATTTTTCGGAATTTTTAAAAAACAAAAGATTGATCGTATTAATAAATTAAATATTTCACGGGCGTTTTATTGAACACTTGGAAGGTAACATTCCTTAATTGAATATAAAAGGAGATCATAGGATGGCTCTAAAAAAAAAATCTGATAAAAAAAAGGCTCCTAAAAAAGTAGTGGGGAAAACCATCCAAAATAAAACAGCACCCAAAAGTAAGGGCAAAAAAAAAATGCCACCCAAAGCAAAAACAAAACCTAAAGTAAAACCTAAAGTAAAAGCAACACCTAAAACAAAGCCAAAAGAAAAACCTAAAACAAAAACAAAAGAAAAACCTAAAACAAAACACAAGCCTAAAAAAATAATTATAGACGAAGAGACAATAAAAATACGTGAACAACTAACAGCTAATCGACAAGAATTACTTAATATTATTCAAATGAATCAATCTGCAGAAAGAAACTCAACCGAGTCAAACTTTAGCAATGAAATCGATATGGCCTCCGACCTAGAAGGGAGGGAAATGATGTTCCAGTTAACCAGCAGAGACCTAAATGAGTTAAAAAGAATTCAGGATGCCATATACAGAATTGATCATGGAACCTATGGAAGCTGCGATGTTTGCTCTAAGAAAATCAGTCAAAAACGATTAAAAATTCTACCATTATCTTCTCTCTGCATTGAATGCAAAGAAGAAATGGAACGCTTATAAAATATCTAACACTCTATTTACCATGGCATTTTTTAAATTTTTTTCCACTGCCACAATGACACGGATCATTCCTGCCTACCTTTTTATCATCTCGCCGAACAGTTGTTACCACAGCTTCTTCTAAGTTTGACCCTCTATGTTCTACAACTTTTTTTTTCTGACTTTGTTCAGCCATCATAGTATCCGAACCTTCTTCAACTTGAACCTTAAAAAGATATTCAGTTACCCCCTCACTAATGCGTTGCATCATAAGGCTAAACATTTCAAACCCTTCTTTTTTATATTCAGTCAGTGGATTTTTCTGTGCATAACCACGTAACCCTACCCCATCTTTCAAGTGGTCCATTCCCAACAAATGGTCCTTCCATAAATTATCAATCACCTGAAGCATTATCATTTTTTCAAGGTGACTCATCATTTCTGGATCTAAACCCTCTTCTTTTACAGAATAAGCTGTTTGAAGAGAATTCATAATAGAGCCATGAAGTTTTTAGCGATCACAATCCTCTAGAGAAAGATTAGAACTATCACCAATCTCTAGGCTACCATCTTCATTTTTTGAAACAGAAATCAAAAACTGGCGTTCCATGAACTCATTAAGACTTTCAATATCCCACTCTTCTGGAAAAATTTTTTCATGCGCAATACCATCCAATAATCTCGATACTAATCCTTCGGCCATTTCCATAAGGATCGCTTTATGATTATCACTATCTAGAATTTCTCTTCGCAAGCTATAAAAGACTTCTCGTTGTCTGTTCATAACATCATCGTACTCAAGAAGATGCTTTCGAATATCAAAATTATGAGCTTCAACTTTTTTCTGTGCATTAGCTACGGCTTTACTAACCATTGAATGCTCTATCGGCTGTCCATTTTCCATTCCAAGCTTAGCCATAATACCCGAAATTTTCTCTGAACCAAATATCCTCATCAAATCATCTTCGAGCGAAAGAAAAAAACGAGATGAACCAGCATCACCTTGCCTTCCAGATCTGCCTCTCAATTGATTATCAATCCGCCGACTTTCATGTCGTTCAGTCCCTGTAATATGCAACCCCCCTAATTCAGCCACACCCTCAGCTAAAACAATATCCGTCCCTCGACCGGCCATATTAGTCGCTATAGTAACGCCGCCTTTACTACCTGCTTGCGATATAATTTCAGCTTCTTTTTCGTGGTGCTTTGCGTTAAGCACATTATGTTTTATCCCATATTTTTTCAGGTAAATACTCAACTGTTCAGATTTTTCAATTGATATTGTTCCTACCAAAACGGGTTGTCCCGACTTATTACACTCCTTTATTTCTTCAATAATTGCGTCAAATTTTTCTTGTTCAGTTCGATATATCAAGTCAGAACGATCATCACGAATCATTTGTTTATTAGTTGGTGCAATAACAACTTCTAACTTATAAATGGAATTAAACTCTTCAGCTTCGGTATCAGCGGTACCCGTCATTCCCGAAAGCTTATCGTACATCCGAAAATAATTTTGAAAAGTAACACTGGCAAGGGTTTGATTTTCATTTTCTATATTGACACCTTCCTTAGCCTCTAATGCTTGGTGAAGCCCGTCACTGTACCTTCTTCCTGGCATCATTCGACCTGTAAATTCATCAATGATAACTACCTCACCATTATTAACCACATAATCCACTTCATTTTTAAACAACGCGTGAGCCTTTAAAGCTTGCTGCACACAATGTAAAATTTCTATATTTTTCGGATCATAAAGATTCTCAATATTTAAAAATTTTTCCACCGCTCCAATACCCTCGTCATTTAAAGCTGCAGAACGAGCTTTTTCATCTACCTGAAAGTCTTTATCTTTAACTAATTTCGGAATAACTGTGAGAGCTTCAGAATATTTTAAAGTTGATTCTTCAGCCGGCCCTGAAATAATAAGAGGTGTCCTCGCCTCATCAATTAAAATAGAATCTACCTCGTCGACAATAGCGAAATTAAGTCCTCTTTGAACAAAGTGTTCAGCAGAAAACTTCATATTATCCCGTAGGTAGTCAAACCCAAATTCGTTATTGGTCCCATAGGTAACATCACAACCATAGGCCTCTTTCCTATCCTCTTCTGATACATCATGGTAAATACGGCCGACGGTGAGCCCTAAAAACTCATAAATAGTACCCATCCACTCGCTATCCCTCTTAGCCAAATAGTCATTAACCGTAACGACATGAACCCCCTTACCTTCCAATGAATTTAAATAAACAGGAAGCGTTGCTGCAAGTGTCTTTCCTTCTCCTGTTTTCATCTCAGCAATTTTGCCTTCATGTAATATAATTCCGCCAATCAACTGAACATCAAAATGGCGCATTTGCAAAGTACGGATTCCTGACTCCCTCACTACAGCAAAAGCTTCTGGTAGAATCTCATCAAGACTCAATCCTTCTTTAATTCTAGATTTAAAATCGTCGGTTTTCGAACGAAGTTCATCATCACCGAGTTTTTTCATCGAATTCTCTAACAGATTAATTTGATCAACTATTATTTGTATCCGTCTAATTTCCCTGTCATTTCTTGACCCAAAAAATTTTCTCAATATACTCATAACCATAACTCTTTAACTCACTATAGATAAAAATATTGTATGACATTATAAAATGTTAAATCTCAACAACCAAACATAACCAATCTATCTTAACGTTAGACAGAAAATAATGATGCGCTCTAAATAGAGATAATGTTTTACTAAACTGATAAAAGCGGCTGGTCTAAAAATTAGAGGAGCATGAAGTTAGCTATTAAGTTTAAAAGCTAGTCTTCAAGAATATAATTTTTAGGATTAGTGGGTACTCCATTCAAAAGAACTTCATAGTGCAAGTGAGGGCCTGTGCTTCTTCCTGTGCTTCCTACCAGCGCTATAATCTGCCCCCTTTTGACTTTAGCGCCAGACTTAACTAAGTTCTTAGAGTTATGTCCATAACGAGTCACAACGCCATAACCATGATCGACTTCTATCATTTTACCGTAACCGTGTTCACGACCTGAAACCGCAACAACTCCAGCAGCTGTCGCTCGAATAGCTGACCCAGTTCGAGCACCTATATCCCACCCTTCGTGTCTTTCTCGAAGACCGGTAAAAGGTGACTTACGGAAACCAAAACTCGAAGTAACCCAACCCCTTGTAGGCCAAATCGACGGAGTAGCCTCAAGGAAAGATTTTTGATTTTTAAAAAAATGATCCAACTCTTGAAAGCTTATAGTTTGAACTTTTGCTTGCGCAGTTAAATGTCCAAGATCATTGGAAAGTTTACCTGCTAATGCTTTTGCCTCATGCGTTAATGAAGTGGTAAGACTATGTGAAGATAAACCATAAGAGCCGCCTACCCCCCAGTCTTGTTCAGTAGCTTGAGGAGTCCCTTCCAATGCAGTAATCACACGTAGTTTTTTCTCAAAGCGGCCTAAACGCGTCATTTCAGATTCAAAGTTTTTTATCTGAACTGAAATTTTTTCAACTTGAACCTTTCGTATCTTAGCCTCGCGTCTAAGTTCGGTTAATTCAATTTCGTCTTGAAATAAGTGGGAATATTTATAAGATAAATGTGTAAACGTTATAGCCCCACTCATAAAAATAAACAGCATTGAAAAAACACTGACACGAAACCAGTATCTTGAAAATTGATACCTCTTAGGGGAAGCTGAAGTCCCAGGAAAAAATACTATGCTATACTGTTCTTTATCCACCGTACCTCCAACATACAAAAATCTTAGTTACTTTAAAATGATCTTGCAATCCTAGCTATATCTCCAACTTCTGTCAACCCTAAATCATTTATTTTCAATGAGAAGCCTCTTATTTTATGTCAAATCATTGATTGGTCTTAGTCTGTATTATATCTTTACATTAAAACCGTTTCGCTAGTTTTTCAAGCACCCAAATATAGAATACCTATCGGATACTACTTGATTTTTCTTTTGCTTGAATATGCATAGGATTAAGCTTCAGGACTCTATTAAAATATTTTTTGGCATTTTGAGTATCTCCTTTTTCTTCATGTAATAACCCAAGACTAAAATATACCGGAACCAGCCCGTTTTGATGGTTAATTTTTTTATAAATTTTTTCTATATCCATCCATTTGGCAATAGCTTTATCTAAATGTCCTTCACTATATAATCTGAAACTATTTTGTCGGATATTTCTACTAGCAGCCAAACCATAGTTTTTAATTAGTTCAAATGGCCCTCCCTGCTCTAAGTAATAATTATAATCTGCAACAATCAAACTAGGATCTCCCATTTCTTTATATACTCTCCTTAAGTTATCAAAGAACATTGATTCTTTCGGATTAACACGAATTGCTTCTTGCACCTTACTTAAAGCTTGAGTATATAATTTTTGACTTAGCAAGACTGCGCCAATATTATTTAATGCTAAAGCATTGTTAGAGTCGGATTCTAATGCTTGGTTTAAAAAATTATCCGCCTTGCCCATATCTTTCCTTAAGTAATAAATATACCCTGTCGCATATAATGCAGAACTTGAATTTGGATTATCTAATAAAAATTTATCAACCCAGATTTTGGCTGCATCCAGATCACCTTTCCCCCTATAGGCTTGAACCAAACCTCGAAAAGCATACTCACCACCAATTTTATCAGCAATTAGAGATTGGTATACTTTTAATGCTTCATCATAAAGAGATTGCTTAAGTAAAAAATTCCCTCTTTCAAGAGGCGACAAAAATGATGGGTCAAAATGTTTTGATGGTTGCGAATGAGCTAATGAAGAAAATGACAAAGACATAACAATTATCAGCCATATACAGTGCTTAAAAAAAAGCCGAAGGCAAGATAATTTAGATATACACATTTAACTTGATTGTAAATATTAATTAATAACTAGGAGGGCCATCTTTTTCGCTGTGAACGCCTTCTTCGTCTGGAGAGAGGTTATAGAATCTTGTGTATTGATTTTCAAACTGTAGTTTAATATCGCCGATGGGACCATTACGTTGTTTACGAATCAATATTTCTGCAATCCCTTGATCCGGCGTTTCTTGATTATACACCTCATCACGATATATGAAAGCCACGACATCGGCATCCTGCTCTATTGAACCCGATTCACGTAAATCAGAAAGCATTGGTCGCTTGTCAGGTCGGCTTTCAACGGCTCGACTTAACTGGGATAAAGCTACGATAGGTACATTAATCTCCTTAGCTAAACTTTTTAGACTACGAGAAATTTCAGAAACCTCTTGTTGGCGACTTTCAGTTTTACCACGGCTTTGCATTAGCTGTAGGTAATCAATAATGATTAATCCCAAGGGTTGTTCTGCTGCAAGTCGACGAGATCTAGCCCTCACATCCAAAGAAGATAAAGCCGGAGAATCATCAATAAACATTTTTGCATTGGAGAGCATTTCACCTGCATGAGATAGTCTAGGCCAATCACTACTCGCTAAGTAACCAGTTCTAAGTTTACTTGAATTAACTCTGGCCTCAGCGCACAACATCCGCATTCCTAATTGGTCTTTCGACATCTCCAGACTAAACATTGCTGTAGCAATATTAGCATGCAAGGATGCATGGCGAGCAATGTCGAGAGCAAAACTGGTTTTACCCATACTTGGTCGAGCCGCAATAATGATCAAATCAGAAGGTTGAAGCCCCGATGTCTTATGATCAAAATCGGTAAAACCTGTAGGAACACCAGTTACCATACCAGGTTGCCCGATGAGCTTTTCTATAGATTTAAAATTATCCTTAACAACTTCGTTAAGTGAATAAAAGCTACGGCGGGTTCGTTTTTCAGAAATCGCAAATATTGATTTCTCTGCTAAATCAAGTATCTCTTCAACATCATCAGACTCATTATAGCTATTTGTTACTATTTCCGTTGCAGTAGAAATCAAGTCTCGTAGTATTTTTTTTTCGCGGACAATTTTAGCATGGTGGGTAATTGCAGTCGCAGTCGGCACAAAATCTTCCAACTGGCTAAGGTAAACAATTCCACCAGCCAGCTCGAGCTCATTATTTTGCCGCATCAGATCTACAAGGATAAGCATTTCAACAGGCTCATTAGCCTCGAATAATGCCCTCATATTTCGGAAAACTGCTTGGTGAGAGGCCCGATAAAAGTCTTCTTCGGATAGAATCTCTAATGCCTTAGACAAAGCATCATCCGCTTTGAAACAAGCACCTAAAACACTTTGTTCTGCCTCCAAATTATAAGGAGGAAGCTTATCCAAAGAAATTTGGCTAACAGCTTGGGCCATCCTCTAAACCTTCTACAAAAGAATTAATTAAGAAGCGGTTTCTTTTTTGGCTGATTCGGGTGGTTCGGTTGGTTCGACTACAGCAACCTCATCTTGTGCTACGGTAATTTTCACTGAAGCTATTACTTCAGGGTGAAGCTTAACCGAAACATTAAAATCCCCTAAAGATTTAATCGGCTCTTTAAGTTGTAATTTTCTACGATCCAATTCGATCCCATAACCTCTAAGTTTTTCAGAAATTTCTTGAGCAGTTACAGCTCCAAAAATTTTACCATTTTCTCCTGATTTCTTCTTAAAAAGACAAGTCACTTTTTCAATTTCCTGAGCTTGAGCCTCTGCAGCTATTTTGACTTTTTTAAGTCGACCCTGAATAATACTTTTTTGATGATTAAACTGTTTAAGATTTTTAGGCGTCGCTGCAATAGCCTGACCTTTGGGAACAAGAAAATTTTTTCCATATCCATCCTTAACATCAACTTCATCACCACAAACACCCAATCCATGAACATCTTCTTTCAGCAATAATTTCATAACTCTATATTACCCCCTCCTAGTATCAACTAAAACAAAAATATTTCTTTACCCGGTTACTTCCACCGAATTTATTCTAACTTTTCTCATATCCATCCAAATATCAAAAATTCCTAATCCTATAGATGCTCCAATCAAAAGAGGTTGAAAAACTATAACAACAAAAATTAGGACCCAGAAAAAAACTGGCACATTTCTAGATTCCAAAAAATAAATAATCAAAGATAACCCTTGGAAAAAATAAACCACTAGAGCCAATATAAGGAGGTTTAGTCCAACAGCACCTAAAATATTATCATTCAAAAAAAATATAGTACTAGAACCGATTAAAGCCCATACAACTTGATCCGAGACAAACCAACTTGAAAACTTCGCCTGATGAAATAAATCATAGCCATATATGCGCCCCCACAAAAAACGAATAGAATAGTAATTAATCAATGCTGTTATAAAAGATCCTATAACAATAAACGATGGATAGCATTGAGCCAATGACCCAGAAGCTTTATCAGAAAAATCCTGCATTGCTTTAAGTTCTTCGGGCTTATCCCCCATCTCCTTGAGAGCTTCAATTGACTGAGCAAAGTGACCTTCAATTTGCTTTTGGAAAAACTCAGTAAATGTAGCCTCGCGATCATTAAACACAAAAAGTAGCAAGGTAACCGAAAGTACTGCCGAAACTAATGTGCTAAATATAATACACTTATCAAAAGACAATCTAAAACGGATTGTCTCAGCCATTACACCAGCCAAAACCGCATATTCAGTAAAAAATAAAACTGCCTGCTTCGGACCAATAAAAGTATACAGCACCAAAAAAACTGCAGCTAATAGAACTAAACCCAAGCGTCGACCCATTTGCATATAAACAAATATCAAAGGGACCGGAATTAAAACACCAATCATAACCGCGAGTGGTGGAACCAGCAAGACTATGGCCAACAAGACAAAAACGCAAACTACTGGGAGTAGTGACCTTTCGAGTTGCGATCGATCAACCACAGAATCAGCGTTCTTGTGTAAATGGAAGTAAGGCTATATTCCTAGCTCTCTTTATCGCTGTAGTTAGCCTTCGTTGATGCTTAGCGCAGTTACCAGAAATTCTAGACGGGACAATTTTCCCACTCTCCGTAATAAGAGGCTTAAGAGACTTGATGTCATAAAATTCTATATGATCATTCTCTTTATCTGCACAAAAACGACACACTTTATTAGCAATACTTGATTTCTTCTTAGTACTTTTAGATATTTTATTTCCAGTGCTTCGAGACATTTTAGATCCTAGTTGCTAAAAGTTAGTTTTTTAAAAAGGCACATCATCTTCATTCGAGGGCGGAGTCGGTTCTGTGCCACCTGTGCCACCTGTGCCACCTGTGCCACCAGGAGAGCCAAGAAACTGAACAGTACTGGCGACTACCTCTAGTTTATTTCTTTTTTGGCCGTCACTTTCCCAAGTTGAAAACTTTAGAAATCCTTCAATAAATGCAGGACGCCCTTTACTTAGATATTCGGCACAGTTTTCTCCTTGTTTACCCCAAACTGTTATATCGACAAAACAAACGTCGTCCTTCCACTCATCCCCTTGTTTGAACTTTCGATTAACTGCGAGACCAAAGCTTGTCACAGCTGAACCATTAGACGTGTACCTCAACTCAGGGTCTCGAGTTAAATTACCCATCAACATTACTTTATTAAAACTAGCCATAGCTCAACAAATCCAATTGGATAACTTTATTAAGGTTTATCAAATTATAACAATTACTTGTTTTTTAATATTTCCCCTAAGAAGAAACTTCCTTTACATTTTCAGACTTTTCATCTTTTATGTTTTCAGACTTTTCATCTTTTTTATTCTCAATCTTTTTATCGGAATCACCTACGTATTCCCGGTCCATTGCTCTTTTAACCTCAGAGTCATCTAACCGAATGACAAGAAACTTTAAGACAAGGTCGTACAATTTTAGATCTAACTCTAAACTAGATACCTTTGAACTCTCGCACGTATGATATAGATTAATGTAATGTCCAAAACGGCTTTTTTTTACCCGATAGGCCAAACGCTTCTTCCCCCATTTTTCTACTTTCAGGAAAGAGCCATTATATTTAGCCAAAAACTCGGTTATTTTTTCAAGGGCTAGATCAACTTGGGCTTCATCCAAGTCTGCTTTAAGAATAAGGACACTCTGGTAGGATCTCAACTCATTCCTCCTCACGGTTTAAGGATAGCCCCAACCTATATAGGCTGAAGCGAGGGGATAATAATAGGGTAGCCATTGTTGCATACACTTAAATTGAAATCAAGCTATTTTAAGTTAATTTTTATAGATAAATCAGAGACTATTTAAATGTTGTTAATCATGCTAAACACTTTCAATGCACAATAAAGTAAAAACTATACTGGCATTAACGTCTCTCTTTATATTATTAGGATGCCAAATTGAACTCCCCTCCCCTCCTCCAAATGTACTCTATAAATTCAAAGTATTAAAAGTTGGTAACGGGCCTGCTGATATTCTCACTACAGATTTAAATTTGGATGGTTCTTTAGACTTAGTAACTGCTAACACTAAAAACAATACACTATCTATTCTATTGGGTATCGGTGACGGAACCTTTAAAAAAACACTAACTTTCTCAGTTGGTTCCGAACCCACAGTTATTGTCAGTGGTGATGTCAACAATGATGGAATCCCAGACCTCCTAACTAACTCTCGTGGGTCAGGACTATTCACTGTACTTCTTGGTTATGGAAATGGCGCCTTCCGGAGAATGCCAAGAGTTCTGACTGGCAGAATTCCTCTTGCGATTATTCCTGCAGACTTTAACAATGATGGGAACCTTGATGTGGCTGTAACTCTTACCTTTAATAAAATGGAAATTTTTCTCGGCTCGGGAAACGGTTTGTTTAAAAAAGAAAAAATATACCCAACTGTATCTCGGTCTCTTTCCGGAGTCGTTGGGGATTTTAATGACGATAGTAAGGTAGATATTATTTTAGCAACTCATAGTTCCTCCTCAAGTGGCATACGGCTTTTTAAAGGGAATGGTGATGGCACATTTTCAAAGCCGGTAAGTTTTTCGAAAAACCTATCTCCTTTAATTTTAATCACACAAGACATGAACAATAATGGTTTGCAAGACTTAGTCTTTAGCTCTGGGCAAGGGGATAACATGTATATGCTTATTTCACGAGGTGATGGGACTTTCGAAAATGAAGTCATCTTCTCTGGCGGAGGTGGGCCCATTTCGCTTACAGCAGGTCATTTCAACTCTGACAACATGACTGACGTCGCTGTTGCTAATTCGCGGAGCAGTAATTTCTCCTTTATAGCAAGAAGTGCTGACGGGCATTTTCAACATCCGACTCGTGATTATTTTGTCGATGGTGGTACACCGCTTGCCATAACAAGTGGAGACTTTAACAACGATGCCATGACCGACATTGCTGTCGCCAGCAATGCTAAGAATACTATCGAAATATATTTACAACGCAGGGTTTTTAAATGAACGATTAATCAGTTTTAATTTAAATCATTAAACTGCGGAACAAAGTTAAGTTTTCTCCATTTATTAAAATAATAATTTATTCCTCCATCACGCGTAGGATAAATCTTTACGTATTTTTCTTTTCCATCCAACTTAGGCTCGACAATAACAATTTTCTTATCTAACAGTTGAGTAGACTTGTTGACGTAAAGAAATGTGTAGGGCTGGTCAATTGCAATTATTTGATGTAATTTCTTAGTCAAGTTGATTTGTTTTTTTTTGTCATACTCTTGCCGAATTTGAACAATAAGGCGGTCTGCTTCTAGATTTTCATAACCAACAAAGTTAAGCTGGCGCTTCCCACTCTGGCTAGAATGCCAAATCTGAAACAAGTCTGGATCAACACCCATACTCCACCCTAGAACAATCGCATCAAAGTTATGAGTATTGACAAAGTCTTTCAAGAAAACTGCCCATTCAAATACTTGAGTATTACACTTAATTCCAATCTTTCTCCAACTGTTTTGAGCAATGGTAAGAATGTTTTTACGAATAGAATTTCCATTATTAGTGATGAGATTGAATTCAAATATATTTCCACCTTTCTCAAGGAAACCATTTTTGTTCTTTTTCCAGCCCAGATTATGGAGTATTTTAAGTGCACCATCAGGATCATAAGGGAGCGGCTGTACTTCCTGGTCATACCAGTCAGTCATTTTCGCGTAAGGCCCGGTTACCCTCTCACCTTCTCCATAAAGAACATGCTTGATGATCTGATCTACATCAATAGCCATACCCAATGCTCTGCGAACATCAGGTGAGCTAAAAAGTGGATTTCTTAAATTATATCCAATATAAGAATAAAAATAACCCAAACTGGAGAAACTCTGGTATTTTTCCTCTTTTTTAAAACGAGCTAATTGATGGGGTTCAACATTATAGTTATCAACAGCACCAGCGTAAAACTCCATTTCCCTGGTAAGAGGATCTGGAATTATGCGCATAATATATTCTTGATATTCGGGAGGCCCTTCCCAATAATCATCGTTCCGCCTTAAGCGTATCGTTTCATCAGACTTCCATTTATTAAATTTAAAAGGCCCTGTCCCTACAGGGTTACGATTAAAGTGACTGTCTCGAATAGTAAAATTTTCAGGATCCAGGTTACGAGAAAATGCTTCCTGCCTCAAGGCCTCTGGGTTAAGGAGATGTTCAGGTAAAATACCCATAGACCAAGAATTAATAGCTGGTGAAAATAACCGCTTATAAGTAACCCTTACCTTGTGAGGACCTTGAGCTATAGCAAACTTTACAGGCTCATAATCGGAACGACGAGGAGAAGCAGTTTTTACATCCATAATAGATCTGTAAGTAAACACTACATCTCCAGAATTAAATTCGTGACCATCGTGAAAGTGAACTCCACGTCTCAGATTAAAAACTATTACCGGGTTATGTTCCGTTATATTAAAAATTTCCGCAAAATAAGGTCTTAGTCGTTCGCGCTGAATTGTATTTTCTGTACTAATAAAATCATCATAGGGAAATGAATCATAATATTTTTTTCCAATTAGTTTTATGATTGGATTAAAAAAATCTTGATCCACATGCTCAAGAGTAAACTTTATACGATTGGGGTATTTTAATTTATATGGCAATGTTTCTTTTAGCGGACGTCCTTTTAAATTTTTCAATGATCCATTAGCATTATAAATTGGCACCTCAATTGACCCATGAACAATCTGGCTCGGTACTATCTCAATATTCTTAATATTCTCAATCCACTCTTTATTGTCCTTTAATGAGTTTTTTATATAACTAACCAAATCTTTAGTATTTAGTAAAGGCTTATTGATTTGCTTCAGAAGGTAGCGAGAATCAACCACCAAAAAAGCCTCCTCTTCATGAACCCAGGAAGTCGCTAAACGTTGCGTATATTCAAGTTTGTCATCTAACGAAATCAACCCATCAAAAATTAAACTATTTATTGAACTACTAGCGGAATCGGCACTAAGAATTGGGTTAAGCATTTCCGCATCCCCAGAGGAACCATGGATGTATTTTTTGAGACGCTCTGGGTTTCCTACTGCTTGTTTATCGTAATTAGGGACCCAAAAAAAAGACTGCGCTAAAAAAACTATTAGAAATAGCGGGAAATATATTAAAATTCGTTTAACAAACATGATTAATCATAACAAATGGTATAAAGAGGAACAAAGCATATTGGATATTTGAAGAATTTTTATAAAAATAATTAGGTTAAGGATAATTAATATATTTTTCTTGACTTGCGGACCAAATATTTATATATCTCATATATTATAAGGTATATTGAGCTACAAGAAATATTGTGACCTAATAACAAAAATTTGATTTGCATATATATATTAGGCGAATCTTTACGATATAAAAGCTCAGTCAAAAAATTAACAATTCTAATATTCAAACTAACAAAAAAGGAAAATAAATATGTCAACACTCATCACTGACGAATGCATTAACTGCGGTGTATGTGAACCCGAATGTCCTAACGGTGCTATTTCTGAGGGAGAAGACTTCTATGAAATTGACGCTGATCTTTGTACAGAATGCGTAGGCTTTCACGGAGAAGAGGCATGCCAAGAAGTTTGTCCAGTGGATTGCTGCATACCTAACGAAGATGATAAGGAGACAGAAGAAGTGCTTTTGGAAAAAGCTAAAAAAATACACACGGATCAAGAGTTTCCTGCTTTAGCAGACTTAACTGCTGAGACTTCGTTATTTCATAATCCCAACCGAAAAAACGCTAGCTTATAATATAAGTAACATTATAGATGAATGCTGCTCGAGTATTTTCTTGATTGTGCTCGAGCAGACTTTTTTATTAATGAGTAGAAGTAAACTACTCACTTCTACTCATTGTGAAATTTTCAATCGAATGATCGCTTGACAAAAACTAGAAAACCTATAGGGTTCATCACTCTACTGATTTAAAAAACTAGGTGGCGTTAAAATTTATATCGATGCGGGGTGGAGCAGCCTGGTAGCTCGTTGGGCTCATAACCCAAAGGTCGTCAGTTCGAATCTGGCCCCCGCTACCAAATAAAAAAGGCTTGGAGACAGATCGCTCCCAAGCCTTTTTGATTTTCTGGCATTTACTCAGCTTGTTCCGGCTTACACACTTCCAAATACAGAAGAGAAATACGAAAATCCTCTATTTCAGATAAATAGGTCGCAATTTCTAGGAATAACGGGATATTTTTTTATTTCTGCATATAATAGTTCCATTGCTTATCATTTTCTGAAATATTGTTACTGGTATTTAAGTTACAAGAGGGTTCTCTATGAACAGCGACTCTTAGATTTCACTTTGATAATTGCCCGCATTACTTCTCTTTCTATTAGCCCTACTGAGTCGACTACATCATGATAAATAATTATACCCCAGCCTCTTTCAAGTTCTTGGTATTCAACACCTCATACTTAAATTCCAAATCTACATACTGGCTATTCATTTTATCTAAATGGCTAGCGAGAGATAAAAGCAATTGTTTGTGAAATTTTATTTGGGCCGATGGATTGAGACCTTCTATGATTTTTTTATTAATCTTCATAAGAACGGTTTGAGCCGATGCGACACGTGCTGTTACGCTTCGATTACTCGAAGTCAGCATAGAGACCTCACCAAAAATTGCCCCAGAACTAATATCCTTAACACGCTTTTCCACCTCTTTCTGAAGAGAGATTTTATCCTCTCCAACGTGATTAACTGTCCCTACTCTAAACAGTCCAATTTTCCCATGAAGTATTACGAATAGAGAGTCCCCTGTATCACCTTGTAAAAAAACACACTCATCTTTATTGAACTTCACAAAGCTTGTTATACTTCTCAATTTTTTTTTTTCATGCTCATTAAAGACTCTAAAGAATGGTAGGCTATCAATAAACTTGGTAATCGCATCATCCATAAAACCCCCATTTCATACATTTACTGCAATTAAAAATCTCGTTTAGTAATAAAATATACCTCAGCATCCTATCCCTTAGGATAGTAAACAACAACTGTAAAAATAATTACAGTTCTATATAAGTAACATTAACATAGTTCTATTTAAGAACTCCCACAACATAGATTACAAAAAATTAGAACTTTTGGTTACATAATTTTAAAGATATTGAATGTTTAACCGTTAAATATAAGGTATTAATGTAAATATTGGATTTAAAATCTGCCTCATACATATCACCACCATGAATTATTTAAAACCTTCTTATTGTAACAAATCAAATGTCTACAAGGTATTAGCCATTTTCACCGCACTTCTAATATCTGCTTTGCCAGTTCATGCAATTGGCGAAAGAGGCCCCTATTTCACACTTACAGGTTCGATGGACATATTTGAAGATATGATTCTCACCGGTCAAAACTCATCTTTTAACACTGCAATTAAGGCACCTGGTGCTTCAGCTGAAATAAAAAAAGGACTAGGTTTTAATCATTCTATAGGATATCAATTTGGGAACTCATTTAGCACAGAATTAGAATTCTCATACAAAAATGGTGACTTTGCTAAGGTAACGGGTGACGGAGGAACAAGCAATCTTCATGGAGACATCTCATCTAAGTCTTTTCTAATTAATGGTATTTATTCATTTGATATTAGAAAATTTTATTCGCCCTATATAGGTTATGGAATTGGTTTAGCCTTTCAAGAAGCAACTCAAAAAAGCCTGGGTAGTGGCGAAGATACCACTCTTGCCTATCAGCTTAAATCCGGAATCGAGATGGAATTCAATAGGAATCTATCTTTACTAACCGGATATAAATACTTCACAACAAATGAAGCAAAATTCGGTTTCTATAACGGTGAATTAACTTCCCACACATTTGAAGCGGGGTTAAAGCTACAATTTTAATATAGAAAAGTAATAGACGAATACCTCACTATTATTTTATATAACATATTTATTTCAGTATTCTATTGCCACCGACAAACACTTCCTAGAAAGATTCACTTACATGGTTAAGGAAAAAAATATCCCACACACAAAAAACCATACCCATAAAAAATCTAATAATTCTATTTAATAACTCAAATAAATAAGTAAACACATTGCCATTGATTCTTTTCTCGGTTAATATTCGAATAGTATAAAAATATTTATTTTTTATAATTTATAATTTAAAATTTCAATATGGGAGGAAATTAATGCCATCTGCAGCCGCAAGACATATCCTAGTCGACAGCGAAGAAGAGTGCCTTAAACTAAAAAATGAAATTGAAGCAGGTACAGAATTTGCCGAATCAGCTAAAAAACACTCAAAGTGTCCTTCCGGTGCCGAAGGTGGGGGTTTAGGCGAGTTTAATCCGGGACAAATGGTACCTGAATTCGACGCAGTAGTCTTCAACGAAGAGATTGGGAAAGTTCACGGTCCAATAAAAACTCAATTTGGGTACCACTTGATAGAAATTACAAGCAGAACATAAACTCAAAACAACTATTAATATTTATTTGCGCAAAGAACCACTCACGTGATTCAAAAATCAGAAAATTCAAATATTCCAAAAAAGAGAAGAGAAAACCCTATTTTCACTATATGGGTTCATGTAGGCTACACTATTCTGGTTATTTCCATGGCTACTTGGATGATATATATAGAGTTTTTAATATAAATAAATATGGATAAGCTAGAAGCAACCCAAAGAGTACTACGATTCAGTACATCAACTAGAAATTGGTGCGAAAAAGAAGAAAAGGTATTTTTTGGTGACCTGGACAACGAAAATGTAATAAACTATCGAGATGGAGGTTATGGTGAGTTAGCCGACTTAATACTTAAAAAAGGTATAGAAGAAGGAGTTATAGATGAAGATGACATAGATTAACGCATCCATTCATCTTTTGAAATTTATGTGTTTGGGTAATTTAATGAAAATTTTTCTAAGGCTTTTTTACCATTACCAATAATTGATTCTCCATCACCTAGTAACAAATCATCAAAATCATAATTACTTAGGACCTTAAGGCTTTTAACAGCTAAGTTAATGTCTGAAAACATTTCAGGTGGAAGCAAGTTAAGTTCTCCAGGAACTCTTCCAATCAACGCATCACCAATAAACATTTTTTTTTCATCCTTAAGATAAAAAGCACATTCTCCTGGAGACTTTTGGTTTGACAAATGAATCACCTTAAACCCACAAAATACTACCTCATCGCTACAAAAAGTGTGGTCAGCATGAAAACCCAAAGCGCTAGCATCGTTTTCATGAATATATACTGGAACATTAAAAATCTCTTTAAACTTAAGACACATACGATCATGATTAACATTCGTTAGCATGATTGCTTTTAAAGAACTATTCGACCTTTCTTTAATTAATTTTTTTAACTCGCTTATTCCATCATCAGATATAAATGGCGGGTCAATAATAACCGACTCACTTAAACACGAAACATAATAACCATTAAAATTAATTTTTTTTTCGTTAGAAAATTCAGACCATTGATAAATATTAGAAGATAATTGTTTTAATGATGACATTCAACTCTCCAACACAATAAAATAATAATATATAAGATTAAATAAACACTAAAATTCTGTAAAAAAAATACATCAACTTTAAACTTCGATTAACGATAAAAAACTTAACTTCTTCCCTCTGTAAATAAATACCATTACAAAAAGCCTAATGTTACTATATCTATAAGTGTATTATATTAACTTAAAGACCGTCAGATAAAAAATCTACTGCAATAGCTTTAGCCTGAAAATGAAAGAAAAATCTTCCTTAATAGATTACATTGGTTACACAATAGGGATTATTGTTGTTGGTTTTATTCTATTTATACTAGCTTGGCCAATAATCGACCCGACCCCAAATAAATCCTCGACACTAAAAGAGAATGCACAGAAATTTACATCGAAGTAATAAAGCAAATTAAGGTAAAGGCTTATAATATTTACTAACAAACATTCAAAATAAAAAATAGAGCTATATTAATAGTTATTAATGACTATTAATTTTTATTTTAAACCAGGTACGTTTCCCAACTTTAACTATGTCTCCAGAATCAAGTTTAATAGCGGTATCAAATGATGCTATTTTCTTACTGTTAACCGAAACAGCCCCTTGTTGAAATAAACGGCGTACTTCACTACTACTCTTAGAAGAGTTAAAGTATTTTTTCACCAAATCCATGGCAACCCAAGTAAACTCATCTAGTTCTAAAACAGGAATATCCTCAGGTATAATCTTCTTTGAAAAGGTATTTTCAAACCACTCTAACTCGCTAAGAGCAGTGGCTTCACTGTGATAACGTTTTATTATTTCTCCAGCAAGAAATTTTTTATATTTCATCGGGTCACTAGAGACATTTATTTTTATTTTACTAATGTCATCACTAGAAACCTTAGTATAAATATTTAAATAATCCACAATTAAATTATCTGGGATTTTCATACAACGCCCAAATTTATCTCTAGAGGAATGTCCGAGCCCGATATAGTTATCCAAACTCTTACTCTGTTTAGCCTTGCCATCTATTCCTTGAGTTATTTTGGTTGTAATAATTACCTGCGGGTTCTGCCCAAATTTCTGCTGATAAAAACGTCCCAGCATTTCGTTAAACAATTGATCAGAGCCAATAATGGTAAGGTCTGACTCAAGAACGTATGAATCATAGCCCTGAAGTATTGGGTATATCATCTCATGCAAATAAATATCTTCTTGGTTGGACATTCTCTTTTGAAACATATCCCGAGAAATAAGCCTTGCATGCGTAACTAAAGACAATAATTTTAAAAAATCTGAAAGTTTATACTTTGAAAACCATTCAGAGTTACGTCTAATCTCTAAAAGATTTGGATCGTCAAACCGAAGCACCATCTTAGCCTGTCGAATAAATTCTTCAGCATTTTTGTCAATTTCTTCTTGAGGAATAATTGGACGTGTATTACTTCTACCAGTTGGATCACCAATTTGAGTGGTGAAGTCACCAATTAAAAAAATCACCTTATGACCAAGATCTTGCAGATCTCGCATCATCCATAAATTTACAGCATGTCCAATATGAAGAAATGGTGAAGTAACATCGACACCATATTTAATCTTAATCTTCTTATTTGAATCAAGAAGCGTCTCAAACTCTTTCAATGAAAAAAAATCATCCGTTGTTCGAGAGAAACTTTCGAGAAGTCGTTTTTTATCTTTTCCACCCAGCATCAAAAATTCCTAATAAAATAAAAAAGAAAAAACTACACATAAAAAACCAATAAAAACAATAATTAAGGGCAAGATCAACACACAATCATTATTGGATTTTATGTGATATTAAAAATAAAAGGTATTACATTCCTTCATAGTTTAAGATAAAAAATAAAGCACCAAATACAACACAAAAAATAGATGGAGATTATTTAATGGCTATTTATATGACCGCTCAATATCAAGTCTACCCGAATAAAGTAAATAAAACCAAAGATAGTATCCAACAATTAGTGCGACACGTTAAACTTCACGAACCACTTACAACAATTTATATTGCTCAGCAACAAATATTGAACCCCTCTAAATTCATGCATATTTTAAGATTTGAGGATGAATCAGCTTTAAAAGTACATCAAAGTTCACCTGCATCAGCCGATTTTGTTCAATCTGTTTACCCAGAAACATTAAAGCCTATCGATTTTATGGAATACAATTTAATTGCAACAGTCAATCCATGATAATGTTATGCATCTTTTGAGAGTCCTGTTATCAACTAAGGTCCTTTAACATTTTTGATAATTCGAGTAATTTGTGGTTTAAATCTAGAGGTAGGTTGTCTTCGCTAGGTAAATCTTCGATAGAAAAATAGCTAGATAGTTGAGAGTGCTGGTCAAGCCTTACCCAAATTTTCTCATCAGTTGATATTTCGTCATCTTTTTTTAATTTTCCCTTTTTAATCCCAGAAATTAACAAGTGCGCCATCACATTCCGCTCCACTTTTCCTGAACGACGGATTGACACTTGCTTATGTAATATTTTCTGAATCGATGCTTTAGTCATATAAAAATAAAATTAAAACTGTCCCGAGTGAATTGTTGGGCTTAAGTAGCTCTATTTTTAATTAAATTGTTTCGAAAGAGCTTAAAAAACATAAGTACCGATAAAACAAATATCAATATTCCAACAAACTGAGAGGTAGATAAAAACTCTTCAACGGCGAAACCTCGATCATCTCCTCGGAAATATTCAATTAAAAATCGCCCCATCGAGTAAAGAATACCATAAGACCAAATTATCTGCCCATCAAATTTTTTCCTCTTGCTCAACCAAATTAAAACTATAAAAATAAATGCTGCATTAAGTGATAGATAGATTTGAGTAGGATGCAAAGAAATTCCGATAGGTGCCAATGATAGCGGATTTGTAAAAGTAATCGCCCAGGAAACATCTGTTTTTATGCCGTAACAACATCCAGCAAAAAGACAACCCCAACGCCCTAGACATTGTCCAATTAGTATTGAAGGAGCAAGCAAGTCAGCGGTTTTCCATAAAGGCATCTGGTGTTTTTTTAAATATAAAAATGCTGTAATAACACCTACAATCAAACCTCCGTAAAAAACTAAACCACCTTTCCAAAATTTAAAAATTTCTATAGGGTTTGTTAGAAAATATTTATACTCAACGATCACATAAAGAAAACGCGCCCCAATAAGGGCTGACAACATTATATAGAAACATAAATCAAGAATTTTTTGAGAGTCCAGTCCTTCTTTTTCTGCTCTTGAAGACGCGAAAATAATTGCCGCTAAAAAACCGGTAGCGACCAACAGTCCATATGTAAATATTTTAATAAAACCAAACTCAAATAGGATGGGATGCATAAGATTAGAAAAATATACTACGCTATTTCAAAAAGTTGCTTCTATAAAATTTTATCAGAAGATTGTTGAGGTCTTGTTTTATCAAGTTCACCAAAAATTAAATCAAAAATCATAAAACCTACACCAATAGTAATACATGCATCAGCAACATTAAAAGCAGGCCAATGGGTTCCGTTGTAAAAAAAGTCAATAAAGTCGATTACTTCTTTATGTAGAATACGGTCAATTAGATTACCAATTGCCCCACTAAATATTAGAATCAGACCGATTCGAGCCGCTTTTTTAAATTCAGGTAATTGATGAAAAATACTAAGAATAGCAATAATGGCTATAGTGGAAACCACTATAAAAAATAAAGCCTTATATTCTGACTGGTGTCCGGCAAATAACCCAAACGCGACTCCAGAATTTCTAATATGAGTAATACTAAAAAACCCATCAACTACCGCAATTGAATAGTGTAAGGGGATATGAAGAGTAACCCAAAATTTCGTAACTTGATCCAGCATGATCAGAAAGTTAGAAACCAGAAGAAGTTGTAGATATTTATTTCTCAAGACAAATCAAGCCTTTGTTTGATCAAGGTTATTGATACATCGGAAACAAATCTTCAAGTGTTCTCCTTTAGCATGGCTATCTTCCTTGAAATAATTCCAACAACGTTCACACTTTTCGCCTCCCATACGACTAACCCCAACTTTCAAACCCTCTAAATTTTCGCTACAATAAACCTTATCCTCATTCTCATCAATTAAAGTCGCAACAACTTCAGCAGAGGACACAATAAAAATAAATTTCAAATCAGAGTACTCATTGTTTAGAGCAGAACGTATATTCTCTGGCAATAGTAGTCTCACTTGCGCATCCAATGAGTGACCAATAACTTTTTCTTGGCGACACAGTTCAAGTGCTTTACTTACCTCACTTTTTAACTCTGTCAACATATCCCACTTGCAAATGAACTTTGAATTGATTCCAACATCTATTGGTTCTACAAACAAACTCATGTGAACACTTTTATCCTCTACGTTTTTAAGATAAGACCAAACCTCTTCAGCTGTAAAACTTAATACAGGAGCCATTAAACGAGTCATTCCAGTTAAAAGTTCATATAAAGTTGTTTGTCCTGATTTGCGCTCTTTCGAGTTTTTTGGATAAGTATATAAACGGTCCTTAAGAATATCTAGATAAAAAGCACTAAGGTCCACAATACAAAAATTATAAAAACTATGATAAAAAACATGAAATTCATAGTCCTCAAAAGCCTTATAAATTTTATCGCACAATAACTTAAAGCGATAAAGAATATATTTATCTATTTCTAAAAGATCGCTCCCTTGGACTGAATCAGTTGCAGGGTCAAAGTCATTTAAGTTTCCTAGTAGATAACGAAAAGTATTTCTAATTTTTCGATAAGCCTCAGTCAAGCGTTTCAATATTTCAGGAGACACCCGAATGTCTTCACGATAATTCTCTGAAGCAACCCACAGTCGCAAAATTTCAGCACCATACTGGTCAATAATTGTTTGTGGAGCAATAACATTACCTGCGGACTTTGACATTTTTTTTCCTTTGCCATCAACCACATATCCATGAGTAAGCGCTGCCTTATATGGCGCCTTTCCACGCGTTCCTATTGACTCCAATAATGAGCTATGAAACCATCCTCGATGTTGATCACTACCCTCCAAGTAAAGGTCTGCGGGCCAAGCCAAGTTTGTATTAGACTCAAGAACGGCAGCATGACTCACCCCCGAATCGAACCAAACATCCAGAATATCGTTGGTCTTGGAAAACTCTTTGCTTCCACAATTACAAGCAGTTCCTTCAGGAAGTATTTCTGAAGAGTCTTTTTCAAACCAAAAGTCAGCACCCTGCTTTCTCACACGATCAACAATATGAGAAAATACATCTGGAGAAAGTAATAATTCACCACAAGCAATACAATTAAACAAAGTAATTGGCACCCCCCATGCCCTTTGTCTAGAAATACACCAGTCCGGCCGACTCTCTACCATATTAAAAATTCTATCTTCCCCCCAGCGCGGTATCCACTTTATTTCTCTAATGGCATTTAGTGCTTTTTCCCGAAGTCCGTTAGCATCCATCGATATAAACCACTGACTTGTCGCTCTAAATATAATCGGTTGATGACATCGCCAACAATG
>Ga0115000_10000421_pt1 | contig 39701 bp, 33 predicted proteins | sample ArcticOcean_MG_C_6_FD_89690 | JGI IMG/M metagenome (GOLD analysis project Ga0115000, IMG submission 89690) | Marine microbial communities from western Arctic Ocean - ArcticOcean_MG_CB8_128 | ecosystem: Environmental > Aquatic > Marine > Oceanic | place: Arctic Ocean: Canada Basin | collected...
AAGGTAAGAATCGATAGGGGTGAAAAATTTTCTTTTTAATTTAAATTAAATATGTTTAATCTTAAAAATAAAGTAGTTTTAGTTGTTGGTGGAAGAGGATATCTTGGTAGAGATTTTTGTCAAAAACTCTCCTCTCAGAATGCAATAGTGATTTCTGCAGACCTAGTGCAAGCCTCAAAGGCTTCATTAAGCTCTTCTTTTGCTGAAGAGTTTAAAAATATTGAGCAGCTTGATGTTGATGTGACAAATAAGGATTCAGTAATTCAGTTGGTTGCTGATGTTATTTCAAAGTATGGGGAAATTGATACTTTAGTTTATAGTGTTACGGCAAAACCTAGTGACTTCTACCTTCCTTTTACTGAATGCTCCCTAGAGGGGTGGCAAACAGTAATTAGTTCTGAGCTAGATGGATTGTTTATTGTCTCTCAAGAGGTTGGTCGTGTAATGGAGAGGGTAGAGCGGGGAAATATGATATTCATTTCTTCAATCTATGGTGTTGTTGGAAATGATCAAAGGTTATATAAGGATTCAAATTTGGCTGAATTATATTCTGATAACGAAGTTGGTAAGGATATAAATCAACCATACTCGCACTCTGTTTATCCAGTTGTCAAAGGTGGAATAATATCTTTGACTCGTTATCTAGCTGCCTATTGGGGGGGTAAAAATATCAGGGTTAATTGTATTTCACCTGGAGGTGTCTATCATGAAGGTGAGAATGAAGCTTTTGTTAAGAAATATTCAGAAAAAGTTCCTCTTGGAAGAAAGGCTGAATTGTCAGAGATTTCTGGCGCGGTTGTTTACCTTTCTAGTAACGAAGCAAGTTATATTTCAGGACATAACCTTATTGTTGATGGCGGATGGGTTTCATGGTAATTCCGACATACTTATATGGTATGAAATTAATTAAAAAAAATATTAATTAAAATTATGTCATTAGTAATAAGAGCTTAATTTTTTGGAGATTGTATGTGTGGAATTGCAGGAATTTTAGATAGAAGTACTCCAAAAAATATGACTAAAAATCTATTGAGAATGAGTGATACTCTTACTCATCGTGGCCCAGATGCTAATGGAATTTGGGTAAGTTCAGAAAAATACTTGGGGTTAGCTCATCAAAGATTGTCGATTTTAGATCCCTCAGAAGCTGGTAGCCAGCCAATGCACTCAATTAATGGACGATATGTTGTTGTATTTAATGGTGAAATTTACAATCATCTTAAGCTTCGGATTGAGCTTAAAAAACAAGGTAGATCCGTTAATTGGATTGGACATTCTGATACTGAAACACTTTTAGCCTGTTTTGAGACTTGGGGAGTTGAAGATACTCTCGTGCGAAGTATCGGCATGTTTTCATTTGCATTATGGGATAAAAATACCAGTACATTGATGCTAGCACGAGATCGATTTGGTGAAAAACCTTTGTATTATGGATGGGTAGGTGATAATTTTCTTTTTGGATCAGAGTTAAAGGCTATTAAATCGCACCCATCTTTTCACTCAAATATAGATCGAAATGCCTTGTGCTTATTTCTACGATTAAACTATATCCCTGCGCCATATTCAATTTATGAGGGCGTTAAAAAACTTTTGCCTGGAAACTTGTTAAGTATTTCATTAAGACATCCTGAGCCAAAAATTAAAGCTTTCTGGTCTGGTATAGATGCTTCATTAAAATCTAAGTCTGATCCTTTTATTGGATCATTTGGTGACGCAGTGTCTTCACTAGAAACTTTGCTGAAAGATGCTGTTAGTCAGCAAATGATTTCAGATGTCCCTCTTGGTGCTTTTCTATCAGGGGGGGTTGATTCATCAACCATAGTTTCTATGATGCAAGCGCAATCTATGAAGCCAATTAAAACTTTTACGATTGGATTCCATGATGAAATGCTAAATGAAGCTAAACAGGCAAAAGCCATTGCAACTCATTTAGGTACAGAACATAATGAGCTTTATGTTTCAGCAGCAGATACTATTTCAGTTATTCCCCAATTATCTAATCTCTATGACGAACCCTTTGCTGACTCTTCACAAATTCCAACTTTTCTTGTTTCTTCATTAGCTCAAAAAAAAGTTAAGGTTTCATTATCTGGTGATGGAGGTGATGAGTTATTTGCAGGCTATAATCGACATCAAATAACTCAAAGTACATGGAAAAATATTTCGAGCATACCAAATCCAATTAAGAAGTTATCATCAAAAGTAATTACTCAAATTTCTCCAGAAAAATGGAATCATATTTTTAAGATTATTGAAAAAGTCACCCCTCCTATTCGGGGGCGATGGTCTAATATTGGAGATTTACTTCATAAAGGAGCAGATGTTATGTTGAGTAAATCAGATGCTGATCTTTATGATAATTTAACTTCATTTTGGAGGGATCCCTCTAGTATTGTGATAAATGGTAAAGAACCTCATAACAATATAAGTAAGAGTATTTTTGATTTAGATCAGTTTAGTGCTACAGAGCAAATGATGCTTCTAGATAGCATTACCTACCTTTCAGATGATATCTTATGCAAAGTAGATCGGGCTTCTATGGCGGTATCACTTGAGTCTCGATCTCCATTTCTTGATCATCGTGTGTTCGATTTTGCTTGGAAACTCCCCATTGAATTTAAATTGTATAAAGGAGGCTCTAAAAGAGTTTTACGTGAGGTATTGTATCGACATGTTCCAAAAGAGTTAATTGAATCTCAAAAAAAAGGTTTTGGCATTCCAATTGATAAATGGCTAAGAGGTCCATTACGAGAATGGGCAGAAGATTTGCTTGATGAATCCCAACTAAAAGTTGACGGTTACTTCAATCCTGAGTTAATTCGACAAAAGTGGTCTGAACATCTTCTTGGCCAGCGAAATTGGGCTGGACACTTGTGGAGTATTTTAATGTTTCAAGTATGGCTAAGAGATCAAAAATAAAATTGAAGATAAATGGCCAGTATATCGATATGAATTGGAAGTTAAAATACCCTTTGAAACTTAATATTTTTTTAAACTCTAAATAGTTAAGGGAGATATCTACTTTTGGTTAATGCAGATGATTTTGGTTTTACTTTAGGTGTCACTAATGGCATTATTAAGGCTTATAAAGAAGGCGTTGTAACTCATACTTCAATAATGGCTAATGGCTTAGATTTTACCAGGTCTGTACGCTGCTTAAAAACTGCGGCTAACTTAAAGGTAGGGGTTCATTTAGTTGCAACCTGGGGAGAACCAATTTTAGAAAATAATAAACAATCTTCATTAATTAATAAAGAGGGAAGATTTTTTAATCATCAAGATTTAATTAAAAGACTAATATTTGGCAAAATTAAGAAAAAAGATATATATAAAGAGTGGGATGAGCAGATTAAAAAAGTAGATAGTGCAGGGATTCAAATTGATCATTTAAATAGTCATCATCATATACATATGTTGCCAATTTTTAATGAAGTAATTAATGAACTTGCAAAAAAATATAGAATTAAAAAAGTTAGAGTTACCAAAGAAAAAATAAAAAAAACTGATAGGTTTGGAACAGTGGTTAAAAAAATAATTTTTATCATACTTGATTTATTTAGAGGAAGGAATGGTGTATATACTTTTTATGGTCTAGCTCTTCAAAACTCTATTGATTATAAAAAAGATTTGATTTCGATATTAAAGGTAATGGATGAGAATTCAGAGCTTATGGTTCATCCTGGGCTTGTAGATAGTGATCTTCTCAAGGAGGATAATATGCATTATTCTAGAGAAAATGAGTTAAAAATTATTGCAGATCCCGACGTCATTAAAGCTGCTAGGAAATAAAAATGTTCTTTTTTATTAAGTTAAGTATCCTTGGGCTATTCATTTATTTAATAAATGAAAGAATAAGTTTTGATTTTGAATTTATTAAAGCCTTAAGTTTTAATTATTTTAATTTATTTATAGGATTCTTTTTTACCTCTTTGTCTGTAGTAGTTGGCTCGATAAGATGGAGAGAGATTCTTAAATTAATATCTATTAATCTTTCTATTAAAGAATCAGTCCTCTATACTTATATTGGAACTTACTTTAGTGTTTTTTTCCCAGGTGATATTGGAGGTGATATAGTAAAAACTTACTATGTAATTAAAGATAAACAGAAAGGAATTCTAAGTGTAAGCTCTTCAATTGTTATTGATAGATTTATAGGATTATTAACAATGCTTTTATTGCCTAGCTTTATTTTCCTCTTTTATAATGAAAAAATTAATTTAACTATTTTTAATAGAATGGTTGGAATTGAATACATTGTATTCATCACTTTTTTTGTAAGCATAATAATGTTTATCTTTCTAATTAATGCTAGAAACATAATAGATTATCTAAAGATTTTTTTTAAAACTAATAAATTTTTTAGTAATCTTTTAAATAAAGCCTCATTAGCGCTAAAAGATTTATCTAGTGATATAAGAAAATATATAAAATCTATATCATGGTCTTTTTTATCACAATTACTTCTATATATAGGCGGGTTTTTTATTGCTCATTCTATAATTGAAGGAATTAACTTCATTTCTTGGATGATATTATATCCAGTTATTATTGCTTTAAGTTCGCTGCCAATTACCTTTTCTGGCATCGGTTTAAGGGAGTATCTATTTATTATTTTTGCAGAGTCTTTAGGAGTCATAGAGGGTGAAATGCTTATAGTTCTATCATTCTTGATATTACTTTCAATAATAAGCCAATCCTTTATAGGTGCAATTATTTATTTCTTTTTTGGAGGAAGCAAAAAAGAAATGCCTTATAAGAAACAAATTAATTAAGGAAGTAATTTATGAATCTTTCAATTATTGTTCCTGTTTATAACTGTGAAAAATGGATAACCACTAAGATTGATGAATTTCTCATACTTACAAATCAATTAATAGATTCAGAAATAATTTTAGTTGATGATTTTAGTTCTGATAATACTGTTGAAATTATTAGTAATTATATTTTAGGTATTAGTAATATTAGGCTTTTAAAGCTTGATAAAAATCAAGGTAAAGGTGCTGCAGTAATGAAGGGGTTAAATGAGTCAAATGCAGAATACAGAATATTTACTGACTGTGATCTTGCATATCCAATATCAGAAGTTAAAAAAGTTTATGATGAGCTCCTATCAGATAAAAATATTGGTATGGTAATTGCAAATAGGAGGGATTTAAATAGTATTTGTGAATTAAACCCAAAATATTTTAAGCATGTATATTCACGAGAAAAGTCTGGAGCTACATTAAATAAGTTCTTGAAATTTATGCAATTAACTTTATTTGATGACACTCAGGCAGGACTTAAGGGATTTAGAGGTAATAATATAAAAAAGTTCAGCGGAATAAGTGTATATCGTTTTGGCTTTGATATTGAGTTACTTATTATTGCAGTAAGACAAAAGATTGTAATTAAACAAATACCTGTAAGGTATATTTATCATGATGACCAGAGTACAGTAAGTGTTATTAGAGATGGTATTAGGATTATTCGAGACTCTATCAAAATATTCATAAATGATAAAAATCATCAGTATGAATATAAACAGCCATTAGGTAAAAAATAATTGAATGTTATTAAAAATCCTCAAAGGCGATTATTTATTAATTAACAATGGAGGAATAATTGTAAGGTTTTTTTCTATTTTTCAAAAAAAACTAGTCTCTAAAAATAATGTCACTTTAATTAATCAGGATAATAATTTAGAGTATAAAAAAAAGTCTGGAGAAGTATTTAATAATTTTCTAGACCAATTAAAAAAAAATATTTCAAATAATTACTATGAGATTATTCTATCCTCTTCTGGATTAATTAAAAGCTCTTACTTTGATAAATTATTATGGTCCTCAGAAAAAGTTGCTAATTTAAAAAATCAAAATATCTATATTGATAATAATGATAATATCTTATCTAGAGCAGCTTATTTTTCTTTTAAAAAGAAAAAAATAATAACTTTTGGCTCTTCTTCAGCTTACTCTACCTTCTCTTATATTAATAAGTCCTTTTTGTGGTTCCTAATAGAGTTATTTAGGACTATAAAGGAATCAATAAAGAGATTGGGCTATGCCAATAAGAGAGTTATTCCGACAGACATTATGATAGTTGTAAGTCAGCCATACCAATATATAAGATTAGACGGATTGATTAAAGCTTTAATAAATGATAAAAAAATGTCAATTACAATTGCCTCACCTTTAAATATTATTAAAACTAATCAAATAAACTCTCCTAATATAAGGTACGAGAATATCAATTCTTTTAGAAATTCTAGGACGCTAATTAAAACTTATTTATCAATATTTAGTTATTGGAGCTCCCTTAAATATGTAAAAAAAATATCTAAAAAATTTGAGAATCTAAAGGTATTAGATGCCCTATTAATAGAGAGTTTTATTAAGTGGCATTATGATCATATAAATACTCTTGCAAGAACTGAAATTTTAGCTAAAAAAATGCTTCACCAAGTTAATCCTTCAATGATATATTCAATAGATGGTTCTGATTTTTTTGTTCGAATATTTGAGAAGCTGAGCCATGAAAATGATTTACCTACTTACTGCCTTCCTTTCGCTTTTTTGGATGAAAATGAGCAAAACTGGACCAAAAGGAGTCAGGCAAGATATGGGGCAATAAATAAGGGTTCGAGTGAATTATTAAGAGAATCAACAGGCTCTATTTATGACGTAGATGTTATAGGGGACCCTTTTTATGACAACTTTTATTGTAATGATATTCAAATTAGTGCTATTAAAGCTAACATCGGTATTAGTGATACGGACAAGATTATCGCATTTACCTCTTTTCCATCGACCATAAATAAGATTGGCTATACTGATGCACAATATTTACAGAATGAATACGAACTAATGTTACGAAGAGTAATTGAGTTGAGTATCACCAATGGATATCATATTATTGTTAAGCCCCATCCTGTAGATAATAATAATATAAATCGTATTGTAAATAGTTTTTTACAAAAAGAAAGAATTCATATTGTTAATGATATGAATTCCTTAGAAATGATTAGTATTGCTGACATTATTGTTGGTGTCCATTCAAAAGTATCCTTTGAAACAATTCTTCTAAATAAGAAATACTTATTATTACAATGGAATAATCTCCCAGATATGATGAAACTGATTGAATATGAAGTATGTAATGTTTCTTTTGGGCCAGAAGATCTTGATTTGAATCTAGACAGCTTACTTAGTGTTGATTATGAAAAAAACTATATGATTAGAAGAGAAAACTATCTTAAAAATATGTATGTTTATCCATATGATAAGTGTTTAGATAGATTATTAAAAGTATTTGAAAAAATAATAGAGATGCCTAGTCATTTATCATGAAAATTGCAATTTTTCATAATTTACCAACTGGTGGTGCAAAAAGATCACTTTACGAATGGGCAAAAAGATTATCATCAAACAATACTCTTGATTTGTATGGATATTCTTCTAGTTCTGAAAGTTATTTGGATATTCGATCTTTTTGTAAAAAAACTAACTATTATTGGAATAATCCTATTAAATCAACTGGATTCAACATTTTTTCCAAGTTTTTTCTATTTATTAAATTACTTACATTATCAAAAAAAATTGCAGCTGATATCGATTCAAATGCATATGATATTGTATTCATTCATCATGATATTTATGTTCAAAGCCCCCTCGTTTTGATGTTTTTACAATCTAAGACTGTTTATTACTGTCAAGAGCCCTTTAGGAGAGTCTATGAGAAACAGGAATTTAATTATGTTTCTATAGGCGCCACTTTAGGTTGGCTATTATTAAAGTTTACTGATCAAATATTAAAAGCTCTTGATAATGCAGCTATAAAGTCAGCAAATGTTGTATTAGCAAATAGTAATTACTCAGCGAAAAAAATTTATGAAGCTTATAAAATTAGCCCAGAAGTTGTTTATTTGGGTGTAGACACTAATCAATTTTATTTTATGCCAGAAATTAAAAAAGAAAATATGGTGCTTTCTGTTGGCAGATTAGACTATTCTAAGGGGCATGATTTTGCAATTTTATCCCTATCTTTAATTAACGAAAATATAAGACCTACCTTAAGAATTATGTGTGACTCTAGAGATAGTGATTATAAGAGTTACCTCCTAGATTTAGCTAAAAAAAATAATGTATCAATAATTATTGAAACTATTCCTGAGGATGATTTATGTAAAGTCTATAATCAATCTTTATTTTTAATCTCAGCCCAAAGAAATGAACCCTTAGGATTAGTTGCCTTAGAGTCAATGTCATGTAGTGTTCCAGTTATAGGGGTTGCTGAAGGAGGAATAAATGAAACTATTATCAATAATAATACAGGGTTTCTTGTTGAAAGAAATAAAGAGCATTTTGCTCAAAAAATTGAGCAATTATTATTAGATGGTGAACTTAGAAAGGTACTTGGCGTTGGTGGATTGAAACATATTAAATCTAAATGGTCATGGGATATTAGTACCACCAAAATTAATGAGAAATTTAGAGAAATTCACTGAGAAATTTCTTGAGAAAAAATTATTTATAGGAGTTTTTTTATAATGAATGTAATGTACATAGGTCTTGGAAGAATTGGTTTGCCCCAAGCTCTGGTTTCAGCAGATGCTGGTCATATAGTTTATGGAGTGGATAATAGTATTGATAATATTATTCTACTTTCTGAAGCTAAAACACCGTTCTATGAGCCTTTGATGGATGAATTATTACAAAAGCATATTAATAATAATTTTACGATTTTTAATGAAATTAAGATGGCTCCAAAAAAAGTTGATTTATTATTTTTTACTTTAGGAACTGGTATTCCAGTTTATCCAGAAAAACTTGATTTGAGTGAAATCGAAAGCCTTTTAGACGAGGTAATTAAAAGTATTAGTGCAAAGGTTTATATATTTCGAACTACCTTGCCAGTAGGAACTGTTGACGCTTTGTCGAAAAGATATCAAAATAAAAATTTTGCTTTTGTCCCTGAGCGTTTAGTTGAGGGAAATGCCATAGCTGAAGAAAGGCAACTTCCAAAAATAATTGGAACATATAATGATTACTCATTTAATTTAATTAGTAAATTTTTTATTTCAATTGGCGGCGATATAATTAGGGTTAAAAATCCTAGAACAGCAGAATTTTGTAAATTGACAGATAATAGCTATAGAAATTTAATATTTTCATTTTCAAATGATATTGCAATTGCAGCAGAGACAAATAAGATTGATGTTTATGAAGTAATATCAAGTGTTAATAATGGCTATGAGAGAAATAATATTATGACTCCAGGACCTGTATCAGGATATTGTTTAGGAAAAGATCCTTACATATTTGAATATTCATTCCCTGATAATATTTCTAAAAATCATAGTGTCATTTATAAAGCGAGAAAGAATAATGATTATCTATATAAATATTTCTCTAAAAAAGCAGCAGAGTTAACTCCTAAAATAATTTCTATTTTAGGAGTTAGTTTTAAAGCTGATATTGATGACTTTAGAATGTCTCATACACATAATATTATTGAAGAGATAGAGAGTGAGTTGCCAGGATGTATAATTAAAATTTATGATCCATTTATTTCTAGTAATAAGTATACAAATCAATATAATGAAAATATAAGTGTACTTACTATAAATGATATTAACGATACAAATTTATTTGAAACAGATTTATTAATGATTCTAACGCCACATAAAGAAATTAAAAATATTGATAGAAAATTACTATTTGATTTATTAGAGATAAAGGAGCCCGCTATATTTGATGCCTGGAATGTCTGGAGTGATTTAAATGAAAAGTATGAGAAATATTCATCTTTTGGAAGGGGATCATGAAAAAAGTAGCTGTTGTAACTGGATGTGCAGGCTTTCTTGGATCACACTTGTCAGAACATCTTTTAAAACAAGGAACTTATATAATTGGAATAGATAATCTTTTTAGGGGGGATCTGTCTAATTTAAATGAAATTATTAATGATAAAAACTTTAATTTTATTAATGGAGACTTGAGTGAATTAAAAACTATTTCACTGATTCAAGATCAGATAGATAAAAAAGGTAGAGTCGATTATATTTATCATTATGCCGCAGTCAATGGTACTGAACATTTTTATGATAAGCCTTTCTTTACTTATTTCACAAACAACAAGACTACTGAAAATATTTTATTACTTGCTGAGGCTAATAAAAATCTCTTAAAAAGATTAGTTTATACTTCCTCGTCAGAGGTCTATGGTGAGCCTAGAAATATTCCTACTTCAGAAAAAGAGTTAATAACACTAAATATTGATGCTCAAAGAGACTCATATGCTTCAAGTAAGGCAAATACTGAGTTTATGGTCAGGTTAAAAAGTGAAGAAATGGGGATTCACTATACTATTCTTCGTCCATTCAACACATATGGCCCAAAAATGGATGATTCAAAATATGGACAAGTTGTCCCAGAGTTTTTTCGTAAAGCGTTAAGTGGCGATACTTTTACAATTATAGGTTCTGGAGAAGAGACAAGGTCATTTTGTTATGTTTCTGACCATGTAGAAATGGCAGTCAAGGCAGCTGAATCTTTAAATACTTCCAATGAAATATACAATATTGGGGCTGAATATGAGATCTCCATACTTAAGCTTGCTGAGATGATTCATAATGTTATTGGTATTGAGTTTATTTATACGAATTTAGAAAGCAGAAAGGATGATATTAAACGAAGGTGTCCAAATATAAAAAAACTTTCAGATGCCATTGATTTATCTCCCAAAATTACGCTTCTAGATGGATTAACAAAAATGTATAAATCAATTTTAGAAAATGAAGTGTGATTAAAACAATAAGGTTTTCAGATAAATACTTTTTGTATGTGAGGAGTTAATTGAATAATAAGTTTATATTTCCATTTTTTATAGGCGTTTTATACTTTTTTGTTATTTTGTATAGTGCATGGATGTATCCAATCGATGGTAATGAAAGTTGGATGTATGCTGAATCTCTTTATTCTATTACTAACACACCTTATAAAGACTATTTTTCTCACCGATTGCCATTATTTCAAATTATATATGGTATTTGGATGAATATTTTTAGTGAAACTTTGCTCTCAATGAGAATTTTGTCTTCTATCTTTTCAGCACTTTCTATAGCTATTGTTTTATATATTTGTAGGCAATTGACAGGCAATAAACTTATATTAATTATTGCTGCGATGGTTCTATGGAATGTGGTGGTTATTAGTGCTTTATCAAAGGCATTAATTTACCCATTGGTTTCTTTTTTATATTCTCTAAGCATATTAAGCCTCTATAAAAATAGAGATAATTATAAGAAATCAATGTTGGTATTTTTCTTTTTACAAATATTGATTTGGGCATGCCAATATCCCTTAAGCGCACACACTATTTTAATTTTAATTTTTCTTGCTATTGTTATTCATTCAGTTAATTATGAATTGCCTTTTTCTACAAAATTGATTGGCTTAGTTTTATTTCCAGTGTTCGCAATTTGGCTTTATATGTTCATAAATAATGACTATCGAATAATATATGACACTTTTATCTATAACATGCAGCAAGTTCCTTTAATGTTAAAGATGAATATAATTAGTTCTGATTATGATAGTTTGTTTGAAAGAATAATTGACCAAAGAAAAAGAGAAGTAGTGCAATTTCTGCCATTAATTTTTTTATTTGTTGCTGCAATATTTTATTTTTTAATCAATTGCTTTTCTTATCTAAAAAAATGGAAAATTTCATGGCATGCGCAAATTTATTTATATAGTGGGATCTATTTTTTAGGCTACTATGGTGTTTTTTTTATAATTGGGTATGATTTTCCTGTAACAAAAGTCTATATTTTTTTTCCAGCAATGATTCTAATTACTGTTTTATTTTCAAAAATATTTGAAGGTCTAGATAAAATAAAGCAACAATTTATAGTAGGACTTTTTCTTACAACCATTTTATTATGGCCTTATGTTCAAGGTTTAAAGCAGTTTTATTCCTACAATCCTCATAAGGAACTTATTGCATTTAATTCAGTTATTAGTAATTATGATGACGAAGGAGTTTGGTTTTCACTTCATCCTAATACTTTGCAGGGAGGTGTTAAGGTTGATCTTACTCTTTCTATGGAATTATATGGTTTTTTAAATGATCTAGATGCAGCTAAAGCTGAGTATTATCATCTTCCAAATTTCGAAGTTATAAAAAATAAAATTAACTCAAAATATTATTCTGGGATTTTATTATCTGACAGGTTTGTAAATATTGAAAAGAATATGTCAAGGATCCTATCACCACACTATAGTGAATTAATGAAGTCTATTTTAAATAACTACTATTTAAAGGATACTTATGATAGTTTAAACACTAGCATGGGTAAGGTTGATATCTTTCTAGTAAGAGAATGAAAGTAAAGTGGGTTTAAATACTTTAATTTAATGCTCTTAAGAATCATTCAATCTTTATAGTGGAGATGAACATAGTAAAATTATAACTAGATTTTAAATTTTAGATTACTAAATTAAAGGGAATTAAATGAATAAAACAGATGTTTTTAATGAATTTTTGATTAATCAAAGTTCACAAATCGAGGTTAGTAGTTTTTTAGTTAATCTTATCTTGGCTGGAATTCTTTCATTTCTTATTGCGTGGGTGTATGTTAAGTTTGGGAGCTCTCTTTCTAATAGAAAGAGATTTTCTAATAATTTTCTTATGATTACAATGACAACTATGCTCATTATTACCATTGTAAAAACATCTTTAGCTTTATCCTTGGGGCTCGTAGGAGCCTTGTCAATAATTAGATTTCGTACGGCTATAAAAGAACCTGAAGAGCTTGCATTTATGTTTATATCTATAGCTGTAGGTTTGGGTTTAGGGGCTGGACAAAGGCTAATAGTTATTTTAGGGCTTGCAATTATATTATTAGCTTATATGCTCAAATCTTGGAATAAAGCTAAGAAGTCAGTTGATGAAATAAATTACTACCTTACTATTAGTTGGGTGAATAGCTCTAAATGTGATATTGATACTTTACTTGCCGCGGTGAAAAAATTTACAGATAAATTTGATCTTCAAAGGTTAGATTCCTCTTCTAAGGATATTAATGAGGCTCTTATTCTTATAGAGATTAATGAAATTAATGATGTTCAAAAAATCATACAAGAGCTTAAAAAAATTGATAGTTCTATTAATACTACATTTTTTGAAAATACAGGAAAAAGCTTCTAAATTTAATAAAGATGCGAACAAATAATTTTTAAACTCTCCTTAGTAGTTATGATTAAATTATTACTCAAAAAGTATTTTATTTGGATCTTGCTTTTATTGCTTGTTGCTACTTCTTTTGTTGGTGGATATGCTGCCCATAAAAAAGGATATGGGGGCTATCTTGTAAATGATGTTTTAAGAATTAAAGCCAAGTATTTTGTAAACCTCTATAAAGGTTATACCTCAGATGCTGAAAAAATCTCAATTGATATTAAACAACAAAACTTTTCGAAATTACAATTTCAGAGAAAAAAAGCGATCGACTCCAGATACCTTATTGGAGCTGACTGGGAATCAGTTCCAATAAAAATTCGATATAAAGATTCAATAATTAAAGCAAAAGCTAGATTAAAAGGTGCAGTTCAGGATCATTGGGAGGGAGAAGATAATTGGTCTCTAAGGATAAATATAAGTGGTGAAGACAAACTATTTGGGATGGATAAATTTTCACTACAGCATCCTAAAACAAGAGGTTTTATGGATGAATGGTATTATCAAAAATTTCTTAATTATGTAGGTTTGGTTTCCAGAAGGTTTGACTTTATTAAAGTAAAGATAAATGGAAAAAAAGAAAGTATTTATGCATTAGAAGAGGCAATTAATAAGGAGTTAATTGAGAATTCTAGACTTAGAGACGGCGTCGTTCTGGAATATAGTGATGAATTATTTTGGAGAGATTTGGTTCATGGTTCTTCCAGAATTTCATTTGATGATGTATTCCACATAGGAAAGGTTAGTGTGTTAAATTCAAATCGAGTAGATAGCAATAAATCATTAACTAATGAGGCATCAATTGCAACAAGACTTTTAGAGCAATTTAAGCGTGGTGAAATTGACGCTAATTTAGTATTTGATATGGAAAAAATGGGTAAATTAATAGCAATGAGTGATCTTTTTGGGAGTCCTCATCCGCATAGCTTAAACAATATGAAATTTTATTATAATGCTTTTACTTCTCTGTTAGAGCCTGTAGCTAATGAAGTTGATATGATCTCAAGAATAACCATTCTTACTGGCGATAAGAATTATCCGCACATAAATGAATATAATAAGCTTTATCTTTCTTGGGAGAAGAGGTTGATCTCTGATCCTGTTTTTCTTAAAGAGTATATCAAACAATTAGAGGTTATCTCATCGCCAGATTATTTAGCTAAGTTTTTTATGTCAGTCGGTAATGAAGCTCAAAAAAATATTGATAAACTTCATTTTAGCCATCCCTTCTACTTATTTAGTGGTAAAGAAATAATAGAAGATAATGCGGCTTTTATTAGAAGTATCTTGGAGCCTTACTCCATTGCACGTGGATATATTGTAAAGCCTGGGTCCAATAAAGAGTCTTCTGGAAAATTTTTAATTGCCAATTTACATAAATTCCCTATATTTATAAATGACGATGACTTTATGGGTAATTTAGGGACTAAAGATATTATTATTTTAGATGGAATAGTGCGTGAAAAACCCATCAACTATATAAGTTTTGATATTGATGAAGAAATTACAAAGAACATTGAGCAATTAAAGGTTAATGTTTCATTGCTTGGATCAACCAAAGTTCGACCAATAAAAATTGAATACTGGCCAAATAATGAGAATCAAATTGTAGATTATGTTCAACAGAAAATATCTAATATAGATGATTACCACTTTATTTTAAATGATAGAAATACTCTTACATTTAAACCTGGAAATTGGGTTTTGACTGAAGATATAGTTATACCTAAGGGCTATGAAGTGAGAGCTGGACAAGGAGTAGGGCTGGATTTGAAAAATGGAGCTACAATTTACTCCTATTCACCATTAAAATTTATTGGTAATAAAGAAAATCCAGTTAAAATTTATTCTTCAGATGGAAGTGGTTTTGGAGTAATTATAATTAAAGCAGTTAAAGAGTCATTTATTAAGCATGTAATAATAAATAATCTTGGAAATAATAATAATAATAATAATAATAATAATAATAATAATAATACTGATGTTGCTGCTTCAGGTGCCCTTACATTTTATGAGTCACCAGTCATAATTGAAGATTCAATCTTTCTATCCAATAATTCTGAAGATGCCTTAAACATAGTAAGATCTGAGTTTAATATTAAAAGATCTCAGTTTGATGGTAATTATTCAGATTCAATAGATATTGATTATTCTAGTGGCGACATTAGAAACTCCTTCTTTGACAATAATGGTAATGACGCAATTGATTTATCCGGAAGCGATGTGTATATTGAATCAGTTGTAATTAATAATGCAAAAGATAAAGCAATTAGCGCTGGTGAAAAAAGCCAGGTAGAAATTAATGGAGCTAAGATTTATAATTCTGAAATAGCGCTAACTAGTAAAGACTCTTCTCTATTAAATGGTTCGAATATTTTGATTCAGAATTCAAAAATTGGACTTGCTATTTTTAAAAAGAAAAATGAATATGGCCCTGCAAAAATGACTATAAATAAAATTTCATTTGACCAGGTTGAGAATCATTATCTTCTCGAAGACGAGAGCGTTTTGGAGATTAATCAAATGAATATTAATAGCAATAATGCAGCTGTCAAAGATGTTCTTTATGGTGAAGTTTATGGAAAAGCAAGTGGCATTGACTAATAATCATGATTGGAGGTATGAGAGGAAATTTCTTATAAATAATCGCTTCCAAAGATCTATTTCACAAGAGTTAAAGCTCCACCCATCAATTTTTTCAGAAGCTTATCCTGAGCGTCGAGTTAATAATTTTTATTATGATGATATTTCTTTTGCATCTTTTTTTAATAATGTTATGGGAGTTAGTGCACGAAAAAAAACTCGGATTCGATATTATGGTAGAACAATTGGTAAAATTATTTCTCCAAGACTTGAATTAAAAATTAAAAATGGACTTCTTGGTACAAAAGTGTCTTATCCCTTAAAGAATTTTAATATTGCACATGAAATAACTAGAGATACTGTAAATAAAGCTGTTTATTCCTCACTTTCAGATGATTTAAGACCAAATATACTTTCACTAAATCCAATTTTATTAAATACTTATAAAAGAAAATATTATTTATCACAAGATAAAAAATATAGAGTGACAATGGATTATGATTTAAAATTTTATAGGTTAGATCGACTAAAAAATAATTTACTTGCGCCAGTAGAATTAATTAATACTGTTATTCTTGAAATAAAATATAGTAGTGCTGATGATGATCGATTATCCGAAATTACTAACAATTGGCCATATAGACTTACTAAAAGCTCTAAATATGTCATGGGGGTTGAAGCACTTTACCCTGAGCTTGGTATTTATGGTTAATTTTTTTAATTGGAGATTTAGAATTAATAAGCGATCGATTACCTATAAGGTCTATTCAAAGTATTCCAAAATTGTTTCTAAGCTTGTTTATCTATTTATAATTCTTAGAACTCGATTATTGCCACTTGAAATTTATAATAAAGAAATTCCTGATGAGGGAACTATTGTTGAAATAGGTTCTGGCCATGGAATTATTGCTAGATTTCTTGCTCTTTCTTCTTCTAAGAGGAGTGTTATTGGGTTTGATCCTGATATGGAAAGAACAAAAATTGCTAATCTTGTTAGTTCTGAAGAGGAAAATATAGATTTTATAGCTGAATATTATAATAATAATTTGTCTGGGCCAGTTGATGCAGCAATTGTAGTTGGGGTATTTTGCTTGATGGATGATAAGGATGTGAGTAATGTATTAAAGATGTTAAATACATCTTTTTCTGAGAAAAGCTTACTTTATATTAGTGATATACCTTCATATGAAAAATTTGATTTTATTCACTTGTTTCATATAACAAGAGAAAAGTTCTTTGCCCTTATAGGATTCACAAAAGGAGATGGACTATATCTTCGAACTCATGAAGAATGGAAAGAGCTTCTAAAAAAATCAGGTTTCAAAATAAATTTTGTGAATAAAGCCCCAGTTTTTCTTCATAGAACCTATGATATAGTTTGTGAGAAATTATTACCAAATTAGTAACTGCTCTAAAATACTATTTGGTTTAGTTTTTTTTGCTTAAATGAAATCAACTTTATATTAGAATTAAAAAATCGAATGATTTTAAAAAATTACAAGTTATTGATACCCATTATTTGTATTATTCTTTATACATTGGAAATATATAATCTCCAGATAATAGATGGCTCAAAAGGTGGTTTTACAATTCGACCTGCTGACTTATTCACATTAATTATTGGGTTTAGCAGCATTTTTTTTATTGCAAATGGAGCTTTTTTAAATCTTGATAAGATAGTAGCTTTATTATCTTTCTATATAGCAGCAAGTCTTTTGGCGTCATTTAGAGATCCTCAGATTGCATCACTCATTGGAATCACCTATACATTTATAATTCTCATTACATATTTAATAACTTCATCTATAGTAAGAGATGAATATGATTTAAATGTAATAATAAATGTGATAATTATATTAACAGTTTTTATTTCAATTTATATTATTATAGAACAGCTTTTATGGTGGCTATATGACTATAAATTAGTTATTCCATTCTGTGAATATATAGAAAATAAAGATAAAAGTTGTTTAAAAGAAGATGCAAATTTTATTCAAAGTACATATAATTTTCATAAAGGGATGTTAAGACCAAAAGCTTTTTTTTCAGGAGCTAATGGTTTTGGTGCTTTTGCATTACCTGGATTTTTTCTTTTGTTAGGAAAAATACAATTTAAACCCACTCTTGCTAGTTATCTTTTTTGTGCAATAATATTTCTTGCAATAAATTTATCATTATCAAGAAATGCAGTTCTAGGTTTAGTTGTTGGCTTATTTTTCTTTTTCTTTTCACTTTCACTCATGCAGAGTAAATTTATTTTTATTAAAAGAGTGTTTTTGTTAATATTTGGTACTATTTTTGCAATATTACTAATAGATATTTCTACAGAATTCTTTAATTTCCCTAAGCGTTATAATGTTGTGGACTTTTTTACTTCTGCACCAATTAATAGTTCTGATTTAGTAAATATTGGATATGGGGTATATGCATATCAGGAATCAGATATTTCTATTTTTCTTAGTCATCTTCTTGCAGCAATTGAAGCAAATGCTAATACTTATGGTATTGGGATGGGTGTTCAATTATTTGATAGCTACGCAATAACACTGGAATATGTAAAAACTTGGGGTTCACACTCTAATTTTATAATATTTCTTGGTGAGTCTGGAATTATTGGACTAACAGCTCAAATTTTAATATTTACCCATTTATTCCATTTATTTTTGAAGACAATTAATAGAAAATCTGTACTGGTAAATAACTATACTTATATCTTTGTTGGATTATTTTCTGCGTATGTAGGTCTTATAATTACGGGAATAGTGAGAACATATTATTTCAATACCTATACATTTATTATTGTTGCTTTAATTATTATTTCATATAGGATAGGTGAGCATTTTGAAACATCAAATAAAGAGATAATAAGTTAACGCTAAATGCCTAAATCAACCACTAAATCAAATGTAGTCATTTCAACAATTAACTTTAATAGCTATCTTCATACTATTAAATTAATTGAGAGTCTTATGGAAGCTAATCTTTCAAACTCCAAGATAATAATTTGTGATAATTTTTCAACAGATGATTCTTGTTTGTATATTGATAGTTTCCTTAAAAAATTAGACTGGAAGTCTAATAAGAAATTAAGAATAAATAGTCATCAAATTTTATCAGCACAACACTTGCTTGCTGATAACAATGTTGAGTTTATCTTTCTTACACTAAGGGAGAATTTTGGTTTTGCTAAAGCAAATAATATAGCATATATGTATGCAAATGAATTAGAAAGCTTTGATTATTTTTGGCTACTGAATAACGATACAATAATACTTAATACAACTCTACCAGCTTTATTAGATTCGGTAAGAAAGTACAATGATAATGTTTTACTCTCTAGTTTAATTTACGAAGTTAATAACGTTAAAAAAATTTGGTTTTCTGGTGGGATTTATAATAAATATTTTGCAATAGGCAATAATGTAGATTATAAAAAATTTAAGTTATCTAAAAATAAATTCTTATCTGGCTGTTCTTTATTTATTCCAGTGCTAGTAATTAAAAAAATTGGGCTATTAAATTCAAATATTTTTTTATATGCCGAAGATCTAGAATTTTCAATGCGAGCAACGATGTATAAAATTCCTTTAGATGTGGTTGAATCCAGCATTGTTTTTCACGTTGGGGGTGCCAGCTCAATAAAAAGGTCATATCTTGCTTACTATAATATTGTAAGATATACAATTTCAGTTATTATAAATCACCACAATAAATTTTTATATATAACAATTATTCCCTATCATATATTAAAAATAATCTATCTTTTCTTTTTTAAATCTGTTCCTTTGAGGTCTCTTAAGGGCTACATATTTGGAATTATCGATGCTATTTCAAAAGGACACAGGATAAGATAAATAATTAATTTTAATTATGCAGCCATCAATAAAAATAATAATAGTACAGCCCCAGGGTATTGGTGATCAGGTCATGATTACAGCTCTCTTGAGGCTTATTAAGAGATCTTATAATAATAGTACTGTAAGAATGATAGTTTCAACTGAGTCTGCAAAAGCTGTGATTGATGGTTCATTATTAATAGATGAAATAGTTGTTTTTAATAGAAAAAAAAAGGGTTTTTTTAGCCACATAAAGCTTATTTGGGACAATTTTATTTTTTCACCAGATGTCTTTTATGTTTCCCCACCTGCAAATAAAATTTTGGGGGAGTTATTAAGCTTTCTGTCTGGGGCAAGAATTAGGATTGGAATTTCTAAAACAATACCTATATTTGGTTTTACACACTCAAATCCAAATCTTGCATTGATGCATCGAGTTGATTTACATATCAATTTATTTAATTTAGGCTTAAGTTTAAAAAGTGAACCCCCCAAGCTTTCTTTTAATTTAACTACTGAAGAAATTGCGATCGGTAATGCCTTCTTTTTAGACAATAAACTGCAAAATAAGTTTGTTTTGGGTATGCATGTTGGCAGTGATTCGAATAGCCTATTTAAACGTTATCCTTTAGATAGATTTCAATTAATTTTAAAACAATACCTAAATGAATCTCAAAATAATATTGCAATACTTTTTTTTGGGCCAGATGAGGATCATATAGCTGATAAAATTGAGGCTCATCCTAGGACTATAATATTAAGAAAAAAACCTATTAAATTTATTGCGTCAATAATTGCTAACTTGAACTTAATGCTCACTTCAGATTCTGGTTTAGGTCATATTTCTGCAGCCCTTGACATACCAACAAATTCTATTTTTGGCCCTGGAGATTATAAAATTTATTACCCTTATGGTATTAATAATTCGTTAATCATGACTGAAAAAAATCTTAGTTGTAGGCCATGTATTTATACTCAAGGCTATAAAAATTGTGAACATTTTGACTGCTTAAATTCAATTAGTACAAAACAAGTTTTAAGTTCTATATTGAAAAGAGTTGAACTACTAAATGATTAAACTTTTTTATAGTTTAAAATGAACTTTAATTGATTTAACTTTTTAGAGCTTAAAAAAAGAAAATAGTATTATGAATGTATGGATATTACAAACTGGAGAGCCACTTCACATTGATGACGATGATTTGCGTCCAATGCGCGCAATTAATCTTAGTAACAAATTAGCTGAAGCAGGCCATAATGTAGTAATTTTTTCAGCAGCTTTTTATCATCAAAAAAAATATCATAGAACTAAAAAATTTACAGTACACAAAGTGAATAAAAATATTGAAATTCGACTAATTCCAAGTGTAGGATATTCAAATCATATTGGCATTAGGCGTTTAATTGATCATTCTCAATTAGCATGGAATTTAAAAAATATACTAAAAACAGAAAAAAGTATTCCAGATGTCGCATTTATTGGTTACCCTCCTATAGAAACTGCTTCAGTAATGAGTTCGTGGCTTAAAGCTAGGGGCGTACCAATGTTGCTTGATGTTAAGGATCTATGGCCACATATATTTGTCAACGCCTTTCCAGCTATTATTAAGCCACTTGCAAAATTTTTATTTTATTTTTATTTCTATTTAGCAAAAAAAACAATGAAAAACGCTGATGGAATATCGACAATGTCCCAGAGTTTTTTAACTTGGACATTGGCATTTTCAGGAAAATCAGAAAGTACAGCAGATAAAATTGTGAGACTTACCTCCATGAACCCCTCTTCTTCCCACAAGGAGCTTCAATTATCAATAAAATGGTGGAGTAGTATTGGTGTCTCAAATAATATTCCCTTAGTTTTTTTTATTGGAACTTTTTCTACTTCATTTAGTTTTGATGAAGTTTATGCTGCAGCAAAAAAAAATCGAGATTGTCAGTTTGTATTATGTGGTGATGGGCCCTGTCTAAATGAAGTTAAAAATCAAATGAATGGGCTTTCAAATGTGATCTTTCCAGGATGGATCGATACCGTAAAAATGAATAGTCTTGCCAAGATGTCAATTGCTACAATTGCTCCATATATTGATGTTCAAAACTTTACTCTTAATATTCCAAATAAAATTGTTGACTCTCTCGTTCTTGGAGTTCCAGTTTTAAGTCCGTTAAGTGGAGAGGTTGAAAATTTAATAAAAAAATATGATATTGGCTTTACATATAATTCAAAATTAACCCTTTCAAGTTGCGTCAACAGGTTACACAATGATAAAGATTTGCAACTAAAAATGGCAAATAATGCGCGCTCACTTTATCTTGCAGAGTTTGAATTTAATTATGTTTATAGCAATCTTGTTAGTCATCTAGAATTTCTTTCTAAAAAATAATTTTTCAAATATACACCTTTTGCACATTTTGATTTAGATCTCCATGTTATTTTGTTGTAATAGATTGCCTTTTTTCAGATTAAAATAGCAGGTAATTTTTGTAGTAAGTTCAGACTAAATTTTATAACTAGATTATGATAAATTCGATTATATGTATTATTGGCTTAGGCTATGTTGGTTTGCCGTTAGCTGTAGCTTTTTCTGAAAAATTCCAAGTAATTGGATTTGATATTAACTCATTGCGAATTAAGGAGCTTCAAGGTGGTTTTGATAGGACCTTAGAAGTTAAAAATGATGAATTAGACTCAGTTAAAAATAATTTATCTTTTACATCAGATATTTCAGATGCTAAGCATTGTAATATTTTTATTGTAACCGTGCCAACTCCAATTGATTCAGAAAATCGACCAAATCTTAGTCCTCTTATAGAATCATCCTTAACAATTGGTTCTGTTCTTAAAAAGGATGATATCGTAGTCTATGAGTCAACAGTCTACCCTGGTGTTACTGAAGATATTTGTGCTCCTGCGTTAGAAAAGGCTTCACTTTTAAAATATAACCATGATTTCTTTTGCGGTTACTCCCCAGAAAGAATAAATCCTGGTGATCATGAACATACAGTAAAAAAGATTGTTAAAGTTACTTCTGGGTCGACGCCCAGCATTGCAAAAAAAATTGATTTTTTGTATAATCAAATTATTACTGCAGGAACACATTGTGTTTCGAGTATTAGGATAGCTGAAGCCTCTAAAGTGATTGAAAATACTCAAAGAGATGTTAATATTGCGCTTATTAATGAACTTGCTATTATCTTTGATCAGATGAATATTGATACTAGTGAAGTTATTAAAGCAGCCTCTACAAAGTGGAATTTCATTAATCTAAAGCCTGGGCTTGTTGGTGGTCATTGTATCGGTGTTGATCCATATTATTTAACCTTTAAATCCCAGCAGCTTGGTTACAACCCTAATCTTATTTTGGCGGCACGCCAAATTAATAATGGAATGAGTAAATATATTGTTGATAAAACTATTAATGAAATGACTAAAGTTGGTAAGCCAATAAAAGGATCTAGTATTTTAGTATTAGGCGTTACTTTTAAAGAGGACTGCCCTGACATGCGCAACACTAAAGTTGTAGATATTATTGAAGGACTTAAAGGTTTTGGTGCCCTAGTTGATGTTTATGATCCATGGGTTGATAATTCAGAGGAGAGCAGTTGGTACAAACATGGAATTATAGAAAATCCATTGAAAAGTAATAAAGTATACGATGCTATTGTGGTGGCAGTTGGACATAAAAAGTTTAAAAATTACACAGAGGATGATTATGTAAAATTATCTAAGAATGATCAAGTAATTATTGATATTAAAAATATTGTTGCTAATCCCTCATGGAGGTTATGATGATAAATTACCCTGCAATATTAAATAGAAAAATAAGAATTGCTTTAGTTGGTTGTGGAAGAATTTCTAAACATCATTTTTTAGCATTTTCTGAAAACAAGAATGATATTGAACTAATATCAATTTGTGATAATAATCATGATTCTTTGTCTATTCATGAGGATAGATATCAAGTCAAGGGCTATCTTGATATAAAAGAAATGCTTGAAAATGAAAAACTTGATTTAGTTGTAATTTGCTCCCCTAGTGGACTTCATTCGGTTCAAACAAGAATTTGTGCACAATATAATGTTAATGTTATTTCTGAAAAACCTATGGCCACAAGTTGGAGTGATGGATTGGCAATGGTTGAAGCATGTCAAGAGGCAAATGTAAGGTTGTTTGTAGTAAAGCAAAATCGTAAAAATTCCACATTAAAAATGCTCAAAAAAGCAGTTACTGAAGGTAGGTTTGGTAAAATTAATATGGTTAATATAAATGTATTTTGGACTAGACCTCAAGAATATTATGATCAGGCAGCATGGCGAGGAACTCCAGAGTTAGATGGTGGTGCTTTTATGAATCAGGCTAGCCATTATGTAGATTTATTACATTGGTTGGCTGGTCCAGTTTCAAGAGTCCATTCAATGTTGAGTACAACTTTAGATATTAGAGTAGAAGATACAGGTGTTTTAAATATTGAGTGGGCGTGTGGTGCATTAGGCTCAATGAGTGTTACCATGCTTGCTTACCCTAAAAATTTGGAGGGCAGTATTACGATATTAGGAGAAAATGGTTCAGTTCGAGTTGGAGGAGTAGCTGTAAATGAAATCAAACATTGGGATTTTAAAGTACCAATGGAGTATGACGATGAAATAAAAAATTCTAGCTATCAGACTTCTTCAGTATATGGCAAGGGTCATTCATTATATTACTCAAACGTTATCGATACATTACGAGGCACTTCAGAGCCAGAAACAGATGGCCAAGATGGTTTAAAATCTTTAGAGATAATTGTGGCTGCCTATGAATCTTCACTTACTGGAAAAGTTATCTCACTCCCTTTAAGCAAGCAATATGAATTATAAAGTACATGAAACAGCAATTATAGATGATGGTGCTCAAATTGGAGATGGCTCAATAATATGGCATTGGACTCATGTATGTTCGAAAGCGAAAATTGGCTTAAATACAAGTTTAGGTCAAAATGTTTTTGTTGCAAATAATGCTGTAGTTGGAGATAATTGTAAAATTCAAAACAATGTCTCTATCTTTGATGGCGTCTCCTTAGAGGATGATGTTTTTTGTGGCCCTAGTGTTGTATTTACTAATGTTTATAATCCACGTTCAGAATTCGAACGAAATGATCAATTTCTTAAAACCTTAATTCATCGAGGTTCTACATTGGGCGCCAATTCGACAATTATATGTGGAATAACAGTGGGTAACTATGCCTTTATTGGGGCTGGATCACTCGTTAATAAAGATGTTCCTGCATTTGCTTTAGTAGTAGGTGTTCCCGCTAAACAAGTAGGATGGATGAGTAAGTATGGGATCAAATTAGACCTTCCTATTACTGGAATAGGTGAAACAATATGTTTAAAAACTGGTCAAAAATATCAATTGAAAGGCAGTTTGGTCTCAATTATTGACTAATTTTATGAATATTGACTTCGCAAATCTTCAGTTACAGTATCAAAAATATAAAGTTGATATTGATGCTAGCATTCAATCAGTTCTCAATAAGTCAAATTATATTATGGGCGACGAGGTAAACGAACTTGAGGAGGCGCTTAAGGAGTTTACTTTAGCTGAGCATGTAATTGCATGCTCATCGGGCACAGATGCTTTATTAATGGCAATGATGGCTTTAGATATCGAGCCTGGCGATGAGATTATCACAACTCCTTTTACTTTTGTGGCAACTGCTGAAACCATTACGCTAATGAAAGCGAAGCCTGTATTTGTTGATATTGAGTATGATACATTTAATATTGATGCTAGCAAAATTGAAAGCGCAATTACAAGTAAGACCAAAGCTATCATGCCAGTTAGCTTGTATGGGCAGCCAGCTGATATGAAAGCTATTCAGTTAATTGCTCAAAAGCATAATATAAAAATCATCATTGATGGTGCTCAAAGTTTTGGTGCAACTTTTAATGATAAGAAAGATAGCTGTTTAGGAGATATATCAACTACTAGTTTTTTTCCTGCAAAACCTTTAGGATGTTATGGTGACGGAGGAGCAGTTTTTACCAATAATAGTGATTATGCTAATAAAATACGCATGATAAGGGTGCATGGCCAAACTAAGCGTTATTCTCATAAGATTATTGGAATAGGTGGTCGCCTTGATACAATACAAGCTGCTGTATTGATAGTTAAACTATCCCACTATAAAGATGAAATAAATCAACGTAACGATGTTGCAGAAGCATACTTTAAAAGTCTCGAAGGGTTAATTAAAAAACCAATGATCAAATCAAATAGAACGAGTGTTTGGGCGCAATATACTTTAAGATTTAACGAAAGAGATTTGATTCAGTCTCATCTCAAAAAAATCGGTATTCCAACAGCGATCCATTATCCTTTGCCACTTCACTTACAAGAGTGTTTTTCATATTTAGAGGGAAAAAAAGGTGACTTCCCAGTATCTGAACTTGCTGCTAATGAAGTTTTAAGTCTTCCTATGAATCCTTTTCTAACAAAAAATGAGATTAAATACATTAGTGAAAATGTTAATAAAGTATTCAATGAAATAGCCTTATGATTTTTTTTAATATAACTTTACGCTTGTTAAGATGAATATAAGGGTTACATTTACTAAACTTTTCCAGCTGCAAAGTAAAGAAGATATCCAAAGTGGCATTAGGCTCCTTATGTTGGTAACTCTAATGGGTTTTTTAGAGGCCGCTGGAATTGCTTCTATAATGCCTTTTCTTGCAATTATTGGTAACCCCGAAATAGTTAATCAAAATCAATTTATATACAATTTATATGCTTTCCTTAATACAAATTTTAACTGGATTGAAAGTGTAGATCGCTTTCTAATAGTCTTAGGAGCCTTCTCATTTGTATTTGTTTTGATTGTTACTTTTTTAAGGGTATTTACCTTATTTAAAATGAATAGGTACATAGAGACTAGTAGGCATAATCTATCAAAAAGTATACTCAAAGTCTACTTAGATCAACCTTATGAGTTCTTCTTAGGTCGCCATAGTGCAGAGCTTACAAAAAATATGCTTTCTGAGGTTGATCAGGTTGTTATTGAGGTTCTTCGCCCAGTTATTCAGATGATATCTTACATTTTTGTTTTAATAGCAATTGTTGCTTTGCTGGTTTGGAATAATCCAATTCTTGCGATATCAGCAATTACAGTAATGACTTCTCTATATCTAGTTGTGTACTATTCTTTGCGTAAAAAATTATCTTTTTATGGCGATCTCACGGTAGCTTCCAATAAATCAAGATTTAAATCTGCAATTGAAGCAATAGGAGGTATTAAGAGTATTAAGTTAGCAGGAGTTGAGAAGTCATATTTAGATAGTTTTAGTAAATCTTCTTCAGATTTCACTAGATCTACTTACCATTATCAAATATATAATCAAACTCCCAAACATTTATTAGAGGCCGTAGCATTTGGTGGAATCATATTACTTTCAATTATTTTTATGTGGTCAGATAATGGGTTAAACAATGATGGTCTTGGGCAGGTATTACCAATCCTAGGTTTATATGCATTTGCAACATATCGTGCACAGCCAGCATTATCTGCAATTTATGGAGGCATTACTGGACTTAGATATGGCGCAGCGGCAGTTTCTAATTTATCTTTTGAACTTCATAATAAGTCGATTAATAATTTGGAGAAAGTGAATATTACCAATGAAAAACTTTTTGATATTGGAGATATCAAATATAAACACTTTCCTAGTAAAACACATTTCTATCTAAATGAAAGAATTGAACCACTAGATACAATTGAATTGAATGGACTGACTTATAAGTTTCCAAATGCAGAAAAAAATACTATTAATAATTTAAACCTTAAGATAAAGGTTGGGTCATGTATTGGAATAATTGGAGGAAGCGGCGCAGGTAAAACTACTCTAGTGGATATTATTCTAGGCCTTTTAAATGCAGAAATTGGCTCTATCAAAGTTGATAACATTGAAATTAATGAAAAAAATAATTTATCATGGCAGAAATGTCTTGGGTATGTTCCTCAGGAAATGTTTCTTATAGATGCTACTATTATGGAAAATATTGCTTTTGGCCTTCCAAAACATTTGATTGATAAGGAAAAGGTAATAAAAAGTGCTGAAATGGCGCATATCCATGATTTTATTCAAACTGAGTTACCAGATAGTTATTTAACTGAAGTTGGAGAAAGGGGTGTTAGAATTTCTGGTGGTCAAAGACAAAGGATTAGTATAGCTAGAGCTTTATATAATGATCCAAGCCTTCTAATATTTGATGAAGCAACTAGCGCACTTGATCCAATAACTGAAAAATCAGTAATTAGTACTATTCTATCACTATCAGGCAAAAAAACAGTAATTATAGTAGCCCATAAGATAACAGCAGTTAAAGAATGTGATGTAATAGTTCTTTTAGATAAAGGCTCAATTAAAGCTATTGGTAGCATTGCTGAGATTGAAAAGTTACATAAAGAATTTTTTATATAGCTAATAGTTTCCATTAAACATGGTTATTCTTTAACAGCACTTAGAATTTAACTAATCCAAATTGAACATACAGTTTAAAATGTTTTTCATAATGTTTTTTATTATTATATTTTTCTATGAAAATTTGTTTTCTTTCAACTTCTAATAGCATTCATAGCTATAAGTGGGTTAGTTATTTTGCTAATATTGGTTGGGAGGTAATTTGGCTTTCCACTTCTGAAAATAAGTTTCAGAGTGTTAAAGGTCTAACTTTTTATAAACTTAGGACACCTTTTGTTTTAACCCTTCTTGATGCACGGAGAATTATCAAAGCTACAGATCCTTTGATAATTCATGCTCATTATGTTGGAAAATATGGGTTATTAGGTTCTTTGTCAGGTTTAAAGCCTCTAATAATTACTGCTTGGGGCTCAGATATTATTTTTGGAGGTAAACATTTTTTTAAAAGACCTCTAATCAAATATATCCTTCATAAATCGAAACTAATAACATGTGATGCAAATCATATGAAAAATGCAATGATAAAATTAGGCGTTAATGCGGAAAAGATAAAGATTATTCTTTTTGGTGTAGATACCAAAAAGTTTTTTCCTAAAAAAAATAAAAGTAATGAATTACAAAAGCTTACTAATAATTTTCTTGTATTGAGTGTGAGAAATTTTGAGCCAGTTTATAATGTTAAATCTCTGATATTTGCGGCAAATTTAGTTTTATCAAAGTACCCTGATACAGAATTTTTATTGGCGGGAAATGGCTCGTTAAAGCCTCAACTTCAGGCTTTGATAAAAAAACTTAAGTTACAAAAAAACGTCAGATTTAGTGGACACATATCTGCTGAAAATATGCCTGAACTTTACAATTCAGCTGATATTTGTGTATCAACATCTCTTTCAGATGCTGGAATTGCAGGGAGTACGGCTGAAGCTATGGCATGTGGAATTCCTGTTATAGCAACTGAAACAGGTGAAAATAATTTATGGATAAAAAATGATATTAATGGCTTTCTAGTGCCACCAGATAATTTTGAAAAATTAGCAGAAAGAATAATTACTTTAATAGAGTCTCCAGCCAATAGGAAACAATTTGGCATAAATAATGTAGCAAAAATTCATAATAATAATAGTTACCAAACTGAAATGACAAAAATGAGAGTTATCTATGAAAAAATTTAATTCAAATGATCGAAGTTATTAAGTGAAAAAATTAAATGAGGTGTTAGTATCTGGGCAAATACTAATGTACGGATTCACCGATATTCAGTTGCCAGTGGAACTGGACATAAATATTAATAACAGAATATCGATATATTTAAAGAATCCACAAAAATATCAACATTATGACCATTATAGTTCTATAAAGAAATATTGTAGCACTAAAGATATTGGATGGGATGATGGAGATGTTTTCTTTCTTGATAATGAAGCCATTAAGGGTGTTTTAGTTGGTTATCCGTCAGCAAGCCCAAATGTTTTATTAGCTCTTGACCGACCAAAATATTGGATCTGGCTTTTTATCGGTGTCTTTCGAAGAATTGTAATAAGGCAAGTTAAAATTAAGGGGTTAATTAGACTTGGAAATAATAAAAAAAGACCATGGTTAGTTTTGGAGAGATTACAACAACAAAAAAGTAATTCTTTATACTTTTCTCACCAGCTTGGAATACAGGGACTGATTGACGGTTTAAGACATAAAAACTTAAATTATGTAGCGGTAAGGTTTTATCAAAAATTTCCAAAGCTTTATAGAAAAGGAGGAGATGTTGATATTCTTGTTTCAGATGAAGACACTAACTCTCTTAAAGATTTCATACTTGAAAACCCAGGAAATATTCGAGTTGATGTTTGGAATGTCTCTGAGCCAAATTATAAAGGCATGTCATATTATTTGCCCCGACTTGCAACACAAATAATAAATAACTCAGAAATTGGTCCAGCTGGCTCTAGAATTCCATGCAAGAAAGATTCATTGTTGAGTTTAATTTATCATGCTTTATATCACAAAGGTTTAAATTCTGGAATATTGACAACAACTAAAGGACTAGAATCGATTAATATTCTTAATAACCCTTATATAAAAGAAATCCAAAATATTGCTAATGAGTTAAATATAAAGATTGGGTTGACGATGGAAGAGCTAGATGACTTTATGCATCAAGAGGATTGGCGGCCTAAAATAGATACATTGGCAAAAATTGCTCAATGGAACGAATGGGTTAGAGTAAGGTTCTTCAATAGTTATATTGAGAAGGGTGCTTTCTCTGTATTTATCTTAAGGGAGAGTGCTGTAAAAAATTTTTTAGTAGATGACATTAAAGATTTCATTGAAAAAAAAGGCTTTAAAGTAATTCAATCTACTTTGCTCGAAGGCAATGAGAGAATAAATGCAAATAAATACCTTAGAGGTGGGACTTGGAAAGACGCTATGTATTCAGAAACTTCTTCGATTTTTGAGCCGGCATATGCCATAGTTCTAGCAGATTTGTATATTGAGAATCATGACAGGTTTTCAGCCCTAAAAGAACAAATTAGACACGTATTTGATACAGTGGGACCCAGTATAGTTCATTCAACAGATAATGAATTTGAAGCATGGGATTATGTCGATTACTGTTTTCCTGGTTGCTCTGAAGAAATAGCAAGTGCTGTGAAAGAAGTTAATTTAAGTAAAAAGAAAAAGCCAATTCTTTCTAAGTGGATAAACTATTTTAAATTCTTTCCTTTTTATCGTGAATCCTTAACGACCAAATTAAGGGACAGGCTAATTAAACTATTAACAGAGTAGGAGTAAAAATTTTGAGAAAAAAAATTCTTTATATTGAGTTAATTGGTATCTGGGGATCTGGGAAAACCACTCTTATAAGAAATGTTAATAGTTTATTGAATGACTCCGGAGTAAGTTCAATTTGTTATGATGATTTTGTTGTTTTAAGAAGGCGACAGCGTTATTTTGAAGGATTTTTGTATGCTTTAACTAGTCCTTTAGCCTTTAGTAAATTTTTTTACTTTTTAGTAAAGATTTTTATGAAATTGAGGCCTTTCGATAAATTTCAATTTGAAATTTTTATAACTTTTGTTAAAGTTTATCTTGCAAAGTGTATTCTATTAAGCAAGAGCCCTGATGTCCTAATATGGGAGGGAGATTTCCATCTTCTTACAATGTTTATTGAGATGAAAAAACTTTCAACAAAAGATTTGTTAGCAGCTTCAGGAGTTTCAAAAAATATCCATCATATATTGCTGCCAGTATTTATTAATATTGCAGACTCTGAAGCTAAAAATAGAGTTATTGCTGATCAAAAATCAGGATTTTTTCGCTTTTCTAATCTTGATATTGAGTTACTAGATCAGCGTTATAAATATGTAATTGATAATCAAACTTATCTAATGCAGACTTTTAATGATGAAAGCATACATCATACAATTGTTAAGGGTAATAATTCACAAGGAAAAAATTCTAAGGATTTACTTTTTTTAATAAACAGAATAAGAGACTTTTTATAATAGTTTAATGTTGGCATAAATATGTACTTATCTTCAATTCACGCAACATACTTTATCTATATCGCCTATCTTTTAGGAGGCATGGCAATTGGCACTTTTATTTTAAATAAACCAAATAAATTACGGCTATTGATTATATTTTCAATTATTTTTGCCTGTGGCATGGAGTTTGAAGGCTATCCAATAATAGACGAATATTTAATTTTTATTTTATTTTTTGGTTTTTTTATCCGTCTTCATTTTATAAACAAACAAAATTTTATAATAAAAAAAAATCTATTTCCTTTAACTCCTCACAGTAAGATTTTTTATTTATTAATAGGCTATTTAATATTTCAGAGTTTTCGAGGGATGATACTGTTAGAAGATATTCGAATGCTACGTTGGATTTTATTTTTCTTAGTTTTAGGGTGTCTTTCATTTATATTTTCTAAAGGTGAATATATAGTTGATAAAAAGAAAGTCATAAAAGTTGTATTCTTTTCATCATTTTCATATTTTATAGTCTATCTGTCTTTAGGTTATTTCTTTCAAAACTATAGTGATATAAATAGATGGGAGCTGCAAGGAACACTCTGGACTGGAACTTCAGTGATGGGGATTCCTTTGATATTGTATATAGTATCTTCTATTTGCTACATTGAATCTTCACGATCTAAATTGTCCTTATTTATAATTTTAGTTTCCTTTCCTGTTGTTTATTACTGCACGATGATGTATGAGTCACGCTCATCAGAGTTTATAATATTGGGCAGCATAGCTTGTTATACGTTGTTTAATCTTTTCAAATTGAGAAAAAAATCTCTTATCCTTTCTATTTTTTTCTTAGTAGGGTACTTTTTGGTATCTTCATTATGGCTTGGTAGCTATGATTTATCTACTCAAAAAATAGTAAAGCTTATTCCTTTTAATTTTCAAACAAACGAATTTTCCATCCCAAATAAAATTAATATAAATTTAGTTGCCTTTAATAATATTGATTCATCTAATTCAGATTTAGATAGAGTAGTTCATCATATGTCTGCGTTTGATTCGATTAAAAATGAGAGTTTATTTATTAAGACTTTTGGCTTTGGATGGTATAAAGGTGCTAGGTATGAAATGATAGATGACGCATTATTATTAAGAACAAAATATGACCTTTCAATAGATCACTTGATAAATGGAAAACCTTTGCAGGCAACTGCAGCAGCAGCAATTCTTGTTGATGCTGGATTTTTTGGGGTATTTTTATTTTTGACAAATATTTTTTTAACAACTGTTTCAATTTTGAGGACTAAAGATACTTTTAAATATATAATCTCATTAATATACTTAGTCATGATTCCCATATTATTTATTGGAAACGTAACTCCAATGCTTTTGGCCTGGGTCTTAATAATGCCAAATAACCCAATTATCTTAATGCTTAATGATGAATAATTAAGATAGTTTTTATCTTATATTTATTATAAATAAAATTTTTTATGAAAATATCAATAGTCATCCCTACATTCAATAGAGCTATGTTTTTAAAGAAATGTTTAGAATCTATTTTGAAACAAAAATTATTGCCTTATGAGGTTATTGTTGTAGATAACGCTCCTCATAGAGAGGCAGAGGCAGTTGTTGATAATCTTAGGCTAGATTTTAATAGTAGTTTTATTAAAATTACTTACATACGTAATAAGGAAAATAGTGGGGCGATAGCAAGGAATATAGGCGCTTCAAAGGCCACTGGTGACTTAGTTGCATTCTTAGATGATGATGTTATCCTTGATTCTAATTATTACTTTGAGATTATAAAAGTTTTTCTTGAGTTTCCGGATGCTCTTGGAGTTCATGGGCATGATAAAGAAAGCTTCAATTTTGCAGTTACAAAATTAGAAAATAGTTTAATTGCAAGATTAATAAATTCTTGGGAAAAAATTTTTATAGTTTCTTCATACTTTGAAGATAGGAAATCAAGAGTTCTTCCATCATTGTGCGTAACAAATCCTCATCCAAGAAGTTTTGATCGCAATATACAGTCAGAGTGGGTTTCAACTTGTGCCGGTGTATTTTCAAAAAAAGTATTTGATAATCATGCATTTGATAGTAAGTTTAAAAAATACTCATGGAATGAGTACGTGGATTTTTCCTATGCCATTTTTTGTGAAAATCCTAACTCTCTTTTTGTTACTCCTCATGCTACATATATAAATGTATATACAGAAATGGGAAGATTGCAGCCTAAGGAGCTCATTTATATGGCTGAGGTTTATGACTTATATATATTTATCAAAAGGTTTGATATGAGTATTTCTAATATTCTTATATATTCTTGGAGTAAATTTGGTCGAATGATTTATAATTTGGTGAGGATGTTAATTAGGCACCCATCTGATCCTCTTTTTCTTTTTTACCAGTTGCACGCGCCTTTTTATGTGATGATGCATATTTCAAAAATAAAGAAGGGTAATTTAGAATTTTTTAACAAAACGCTTAGTTAACTTTATAGATATGAAAGTATGGATTCTTCAAACTGGCGAGCCTCTTCATATTGATAATGATGCTTCTCGACCAATGAGGGCAATAAATTTAAGTAATAAGTTAGTTGAGCGAGGCCATCAGGTTACATTGTGGAGTTCAAAGTATAATCATCAAAAAAAAATTCAGCGCCCTAATAAATATAAAAATATTAATATAAATGATAATTTAAAAATAATATTAATTTCAAGTACGGGTTATAAAAAGAATATTAGTTTATCGCGATTAGTAGACCATTTCTTTTTAGCAATTAATTTACAAAAAAAACTCAATAAAATAGAAGTTCTTCCAGATGTGGTATTTATTGGGTACCCTCCTATTGAGTCTGCTTATGTGATGGCTAAGTGGTTAAAGAAAAATAATATTCCTTCGATACTAGATGTGAAAGACCAGTGGCCTATAGTTTTAGTTCGTAGTTCTCCAAAATTACTGCGACCAATTGCCTCTATATTGAGTTTTCCATACTTTTTAATGGCTAAAAAGACTATGAATTACGCTAATAGTATTTCTGCAATGTCAAATGGATTTCTTGATTGGGCTAGAAAATTCTCAAATACAAGTCCTAATGAATTTGATAAAGTCGTATATTTAACTTCACCAAATACTATATTAACTGATACGGAATCAACTTCTGCAGTTGAATGGTGGGCTAAAAGAGGTGTAATTAAAAATGATAAATTTCGAATTATGTTTGTTGGTAGCTTTTCTAGGGCCTTTGATTTTGACCAAATTTTAGAATCAGCCAAGGAATTAAGTTTAAAAAATATTGACTGCGAGTTTGTCTTATGTGGTGATGGGGAACTTTACAAAAAATTAGAAAAAAAGGCACTAAACTACTTTAATGTAAAAATTATCGGTTGGATTGACGAATCAAAAATTATAGAACTAAGTAAAGTTTCATCTTTATTCATTGCGCCCTATAAAAATAGTGACGATTTTATTATTAGTATTCCTAATAAGGTTATCGACTCTCTAAGACTTGCTTTGCCTATAATAAGCCCTTTAAAAGGCGAAGTAAAAAAGTTGATTAATAATAATAATATTGGCTTTTATTATAATAATTCTTCAAGCTTAGTAAGTTCAATTAACATCTTAATAAATGATAATAATATTCAGCAGCAGATGTCAAAGAATGCTGAGAATTTGTATAATAGTAAGTTCAAGTTTAATAATGTATATGATGATCTAGTAAGTCATCTTGAAAATATCGCAAAAAAGTGATTAATAATGAAAAATAAATTAGGGTCTTTGTCTGATCCCAAAATGTTCCATGAGCCAATATCAATTCAAAATCAAGATACTGATTCATTGATTGAGATGCTTAGCTCAATGATTATGATCAGAAAAACTGAAGAGCACTTAGCGTATGGAAAAAAACACGGAATGATCGGTGGACCAGTTCATTTAGGAGCTGGGCAGGAGGCAATTGCAGTTGGTATTTCCCAGCATCTTAATAAAACTGACCGCGTATTTGGAGCGCATCGCTCTCATGCTCATTTGCTTTCCTTAAATCCAAATTTTTATAAATTATTTGCTGAAGTACTTGGTAAAGAAACTGGTTTTTCAAAAGGCATGGGCGGTTCAATGCACTTGTATGATAAGCCTAACGGTTTTTATGGATCAGTGCCAATAGTAGCAGGTACAGTTTCTCTGGCAGTTGGAGCTGCAATGGCAGCAACATTTCAAAAAACAGATGATATTGGTGTGGCTTATATTGGAGATGGTGCTGCAGAGGAGGGTGTAGTTCATGAATCTTTTAATCTTGCACGCATGCAAAAAGCGCCAATTCTTTTTGTTGTTGAGAATAACTTATTTGCCAGTCATATGCATATCTCTCTTCGACAGCCAAGTGATATGGTTTCTAGATTTGCTATTGCAAATGATATTCCTTACAAGTTAATTGATGGCAATGATGTGGTGGAAGTTTCAAATACAGCTAGAGAATTGATAAATAATATCAGGTCAGGTAAGGGTCCAGGTTTAATTGAGCTAGTAACATATCGCTGGTTTGGTCACGTTGATTGGAGAGATGATATTGATGTTGGAGTTGAAAGGTCAAAAGATGATGTTCAGAATTGGAAAGCAAGAGACCCTATATCGCGTCTATCTAAATCAATGATAAATGCAGAAATTTGGAGTCAAGATAGGGAGGAAGAGTTAATTAATAACCTTGATGTTGAATTAGCTAAATCTTGGGAAAAAGCCATGAATGATTCTTATCCAAGTAAAGATAAAACTCTAAAATATGTCTACTCATCCTCTTCAAAATAAATCATGCTAATTGAAAAATATAATTATGGAACAGCTATTCTCTCAGCTTTTGAGTATCTGTTAGAAAACTACCCAGAGGTTTTTGTTATTGGTCAGGGTTTATGGAGTCCATGGTATGTTGGTAATTCAATGACTGATTTAGACAAAAAATTTGGTATTGAACGTGTAATTGACACACCTGTATCAGAGTCAGCATGTACTGGGGCTGCAGTTGGTGCTGCGCTGGCAGGTATGAAGCCTATAGTAGTTCATCCTCGGATGGATTTTATGCTTTATGCCATGGATGCTGTTGTAAACCAGGCTGCAAAGTGGTCTCATATGATGGGAGGTCAAGCTCATCCTGGATTAACAATACGTACTATTATCAATAGAGGTGGTGAACAGGGGGCCCAACATTCTCAAGCTTTACATGCTTGGTTTGCCCATGTTCCAGGATTGAGAGTTGTAATGCCCTCCACTGTAGCAGATGCGCGTGACTTATTAATTGCGTCAGTTTTATCGCCAGATCCAGTAATTTATATCGACGATAAATGGCTTTATGATCAAGAGGCAGAACTGCCTCCAGTTTCTGAGATGAATCTAGCGATTCAAAAACCTTGTATTACTAATATTGGAACTGATGTCACTATTGCTGCATCAGGAAATTCATCATTACTAGCAAGAAATGCTGCTACAAAACTTGCTGAGATAAATATTTCAGCAGAGGTTATAGATATTAGAGTATTAAATCCTTTTGATGCTGAAATTATTGTAAATTCAGTAAAGAAAACACGGCATTTAGTAGTAGTAGATTCTGGATGGCTTTCAAGTGGCTTTTCATCTGAGGTAGTAGCTAAAGTTGTTGAAAATATAACTATTGATTGTTTAAAAAAACCTCCAATTAGAATTGCATTACCTGACGCACCTGCACCATCATCAGTTTTTCTTGAGAAAGATTATTACTTTTCATCAGAAGATATAGTTAAAACTATAAGAAAGCTAATACAAACTTAATACTATTTTTTGGAGAGAGTTTTGACATCAATAAATGTACCATTTTTTGAATACCCTAGGTTATGGAGTGATAATAGAAAAGAGCTCCTTTCTATTATTGATAATGTTTCTGCAACTGGTGGATTCATTATGCAGCAAGCAGTATGTGATTTTGAAATAGAATTAGCTAAATATGCTTCTGTAAATTACTCGGTTGGAGTTGGAAATGCTACGGATGGTATGGAGATATTTTTAGAGGCTATTGGAGTTAATAAGGGGGATGAAATAATAATTTCATCTCATACAATGCTTGCAACTGCTTCAGCAATTAAAGTTGCTGGCGGGATTCCAATTCCAGTTGATATAGGTAGTGATAATCTTATTAATATTGAATCAATCGAAAACGCCATTACCTCAAATACAGTAGGCATAATGCCAACGCAATTAAATGGAAGAATTTGTGATATGGATGCAATTCTTGATATTGCAAATAAGCATAGTTTATTTGTTGTTGAAGATGCTGCCCAAGCTCTAGGTTCAAAATATAAGGGCCAACATGCAGGAACATTTGGACTGGCATCTGCTATTAGTTTTTTCCCTGCTAAAGTTTTAGGATGTTTAGGAGATGCTGGAGCGATACTAGTTAATGATAAAAGCTTATTTCATAAAATTTATCAAATTCATGATCATGGTCGTGATGTTGATGGTGAAGTAAAAAGGTGGGGCAGGAATTCTAGGCTGGATAATCTTCAAGCAGCAATCTTAAGCTATAAATTAGGCTCTTATGACAAAGTTATTAAGCGAAGGCGTGAAGTAGCTCAAATGTATCAGGATAGACTGGCCAGTTTAGTTGAGTTAAAGTTACCTCCAGCCCCAAATAGTAATAAAGATAATTTTGATGTGTATCAAAATTATGAAATACAGGCTGATAATAGAGATGATATAAAAATTTATCTAGAAAAAAAAGGTATTGGTACCCTTGTTCAATGGGGTGGATTGGCAATTCATCATTTTAAAGGCCTTGGTTTTGATCAAAGCCTTCCAAATGCTGATAAGTTTTTTAAGAGATGTATTATGCTTCCAATGAATAACTTTATCAGCGATAGTGACGTTGATTATGTTTGTGAAGCAGTGCTTAATTTCTACAGAAGTTAATGATTAAAAGGTTTTTTGATATAGTATTTGCATTACTTGGCTTGGTTGTTTCAAGCCCTATTTTAATTCCTGTAATAATTTTAGTTTGGAAGCAAGACTGGAAATTTCCATTTTATATATCCACTAGAGTTGGAAAAAATCAAAAACTATTTAACATAGTTAAATTAAGATCAATGATAATTGATGCAGATAAATCGGGGGTCAACTCAACTAGCTCAGATGATAAAAGAATAACATCAATTGGGCGTTTCATTCGGAAGTATAAGTTAGATGAACTAACTCAATTATGGAACGTATTATTGGGAGATATGAGTCTTGTTGGTCCTCGACCAAATGTTAAGCAAGAGACAGACTTATATACTCAAGTCGAAAAAGGTTTATTGGCTATTAAGCCTGGAATTACTGACTTTTCTTCAATTGTATTTTCAGATGAAGGAGAAATATTAATAGATTATTTTGATCCAGACCTTGCATACAATCAACTGATAAGGCCTTGGAAAAGTAGACTTGGAATAGTTTATATACAGCATAGATCAAATTGGATGGACTTTAGTCTTATTTTTTATACAGTAGTTTCAATTTTTTCAAGAAAAATAGCCCTAAAGTGGGTTGTGAAAAAACTTAAATCAATTGATGTAGATGATGAAATAGTTAACGTTTCTAAAAGAACAAATAAGCTTCTTCCATCACCTCCTCCTGGTTTAGATAGTATTATTTCTTAGATTTCATAATTTTAAATATGGAAATTAGATAATAATTAATAATCATTTACATATAATGATTTTTATAAACTCAAACTATAAATCGGTTGATAAATAATATAATAAAACTTCCTCGCACATCTAAGCAAATAATCTTGTTACTTATTGATTCATTGCTTTTAATAGGAGTTTTGATTATGTCATTCTCATTAAGGCTTGGTAATTGGTACCTTCCTAGTGGAGATTTATTAATTTTAATCCTAGTGGCTCCTTTATTAGCAATCCCAATCTTTATAAGACTAGATTTATATAGAACTATTATTCGCTTTCTTGGACTAGAGACGCTATGGGTGATAACAAAAGCTGTTTCACTTTATGCATTAATTTGGGGAGTTTTAGTTTTTTTAAGTGGTATTCAAGAAATACCTCGCTCAGTGGTCCTAATAAATTGGCTATTAACGATTCTAATAATTTCAAGTTCTCGAATGATTGCTCGCTGG